>JAABUS010001186.1_pt1 | contig 59008 bp, 48 predicted proteins | sample 5560161 | NCBI WGS metagenome assembly JAABUS01 (sample SAMN10711885, study PRJNA513376) | rock metagenome | isolation source: Antarctica rocks | place: Antarctica: Victoria Land, Trio Nunatak nord | collected 2016-01-04
CGATAGAAATTGCAGAAGTCAACGAAGAACTGCATCTGAGTGAGATTTGTAGAAGTAGATCATTCAACTACTGCTTGTACTTTTCTGAGATTCATCTTTAGTTCTTCAATGAATAGCAATAGTTTCAAAAAGAAGATTTTCTGAACATCAAACTTGCATTTGTTTATATTCATCTGAAGATCAGTCTCTCGTAGTCTATGTAGAACTAATCATACATGTCGCTTATGTTTCTTCAGTGTTTTGCTGTAGATGATAATGTTATCTAGATAGATCTGACAAAACTGATAGAGATAGTCAAATAGCACGTCGTTCATATAGTGTTAATAGAAAGTCAAATCGTTGATTAATTCAAAAGACATCACGTGATATTTGTAGAAATCAAAAGAGATGATAAAGATAGTCAAATCTTTGCTGCTTGAATGCATACGCAGTTTGTTGAAGATAACAATGATGTTTAATTGAGTCAGATATCTGCTATCTTGAATACGAGTGAGAGTTTCGTCTATCAACGATAAGAAGTAGCGATCTCGTTTGATCAAAGCATTGAGCTTTCTGTAGTTTACACAGAAACGCAAGCTATCATCTTTCTTTTCAACGAATAGTATGAGCGAAGCGTATGAAGCTGAGCTAGAAGATATAAAGTCTTTATTCAAATGCTTGATCAGATAATTCTTTATCTTTTGAAGCTTGTAGTCAGACATATGATAGAGATGACTTCAAGAAGATGTTCTTTCGTTGATCAACTCAATTTTATGATTGTAGAAATGATGAGAGAATAGTTGATCAGTCATCGCTCGATCAAACATGTTTAGATAGTCATGATATTTCGAAGAAAGCTTAGCTTTGACTTCTTTCAAGATTTTTTCATGTGAAAGCTCTTGTAGATTTACATCTTTGAGTTTGTTTCTAGCTGTTTTTAGAAGTCAATCGATTTTCGTGATGATGATCGTGAAAGTAGTCACATTCAATCGTTTGACTAGTGATTTATATGCTGCAGTCTCTATCATTGCTATGTTCATTGAATTGAAAGACGAAGCGAAGTTGATTGAATTAGATGATTTCATGATTTTATTGAATGAAGATGACTTCTCGCTGAGTTGAGTGATGACAGAAGAGATAAATCTCTTTAGTATTTGAGTAGAGATTAAACTCTTCTGTTCTATCATGATTTTCTTGCTTGAAAGAACAGTTAAATGAGCTTTAATAAAAGCTTTGATATGAGTTTCGAAACTAGAAAATTAAAGACGATTGTCTTTCATATCAATAGTCATCTTGATCTTGTTCATTCATGTTTTTTCAAGAATCATCTGATGTTGATTTAATTGAGTGATCAGCATAGAAACGAAACGTTTCATATGATCTTGAACAGTTAGATTCAAATAAATTGCATGAGTAATGAGCTTTTTTGCATAATGATCATCGAATTTTCTTATTGATTTGAGCTTGATTAAAGATAAAAATTCAATTTGCAAATGATCACAAACATTCTGCGCGATTAATTCATTAATGAATGAATAGTCAGCTGCTTCAATGTCAATTAATGACTTTAATGAGTAACTAATTTCATTACTAGATAGTACACATTCAATAGTCAAAGATTTTGAAGCAAAGAGATCATCTGAGCTGCTCATTGTTGAAGAAATTAACACATCTTTCATCATGTCTTTGATGAAAGTCACTAGTTTTTTGTCTCATTCTTTAATTTCTCTGTAAATAATTTCTTCTCTTCTTTTGACATGATGATCTCATTGAGACAAGAGATGAATGCACGAGATGTTAAAGTACTAGTCTTCAGCTGAGAGCAGTTCTTTGAAAGATGATTCAATACTTTGCAGTTGAAGCAGATGATTGACATTCTTGATCATTCAGATTCAAAGATGAAAAAGATAGCGAGTTGAACATAGTTAGTAGTCAAGACTGAAACTGATGTCAACGAAGAAACAAAACGTTTTTTCGAAGCTGTTATCAATTTGACTGTTCATTGCTCATCATGTAGCTGATAATTGACTTGTTGTTTGTTATTTACATCTTGAAGAAAGATCTTAAGCTTATTAAGCGAGCTAAACTTTATAAGACAAACTGACAACGCGTTCTGAAGACAATTGTTGATTTTATTCTGAATATCATTCATCAGAGTGACATCATCATAGTTCAGAAAGCTGAATATTCTAGTCAATTCTGAATAGAAAGAGCTGAAGAGCTTATTGAGTTGCTTCAGAGCGATGTATTCATGATGACACTTTCGAATCAGATTCTGATCTTCGTAAATTTCTTTCAGATGTTTCAGTAGCTTTGATAGTGATTGATAAAGTGAGAAAGCATCAACACAATGCTTTGCATAGATTTACTGATCAGCATCGTCTTCTAGTCTGAAAATCACATAGACAATATGAATCTTTTCAGTAGAGTAATGATTCATGTTGACATTGAGCTTGTCAGCTATTTTGATGTTTCATGTCTTTCAAATAGAATCATTTGTTTCAATGAAAATGAGTGAATTTGAAAGCTTGATGAACTTGTGATGATCGTTCTTGTTTTCATTATCAGATAGAGTAGAAAATTCTCGTTGAAAGCAAGCTTTGAAAGTCGAGCTTTGTTCAACTTCAGAGCAACGAATCAAAACTGAGATCATAAAAGCTTCTTTCTGATTGACTCATTGCTCAGCTGACTGAGTATCTTAACGAGACATAGATCAATCAGCTTGACGTTGTTTCGCTCTGAAGTTCAATTGCTCGTCTTGTAACTGATTAATCTTTTTCTCTAGCTCATCATTTTTATCAAAAGTGACTTTTAATTGTTTCGCTCTTTTTTTGTGATCATCTTGTACAAGAAGTCAGTGTTCATTGAGTTGTAAAGTCAAGTCTCGCTGACTTCAAAGCTCATTCAGCATATTGATGACTTCGTCAAGTTGATTGCTGACTTAATGAAACAGTTGTTCTTCAATGTTTATGTTTCATGAAGTAACAGCTTTCTCAGCTTCAACTGAAGCATCAATAAGTAGAAGTGAAACTTTTCTATTGACAGTGCTTCTAAACAGATGAGTTGTTCAAAGCTCAACTGACTTGATATCACATGTCATGATGAGAGAAAATAAAAGTTGTTGAGATAAAAGTAAATGAGAGATTGATGTTTTGAATTGATGTTTTTTGATGAGTGAAAATTCAAAGAATTTCTTGTGAATTTCAGGTAATAATTGAGTGCTTTATTCGAAGAATTTCTTGTGAATAAAATGATGAAAATGAGTGTAGAATTGAAGAATTTCTTGCAATTTAAAATGATGATGCAAATTTGAAGAATCTCTTGCAAATTTTTCTTACTGAATAAATTGTTTCATATCATTTATTCGTTGATAGCAGAATAGTAAATGATGAGCATTTATCTAATGTTAGAGATCTGTCTAGAGCGAGTCAGATAAAGATGTCATTTAACTAGAAGATAAATGCTAAGAAAGAAAGATAGCTACAGAAAAGAAGCTGACTACATATGTGTATTTCTCAGTCGACGCTAGACTCAATAAAGACTAGTCAAGATGACGAAGCGAGAATAAATCTGACAAAACTAGAAGACTGAGTCTGACAAGACTAGAATCATAACAGTCGTAGTAACAGACATGCAGTCTTAACAAAATCTATACGTAGTTAGCACATAAATTTAAAGAATGTTCATGATTCAAGTTCTTTCTGCTAATCATCTTTAACAAATTAAACATAAGAATGTTTTATTTCAGTTCTTGTTATCACGACAATAAAATGCTGAATTGAATGATTTTTATAAGCGATTTTTCTCGTAGTTCTGCGTTCTATTTGATTTTCTCATTTGCATGCAGATTGCTTTGTAACATGCGCATTAAGATTATCAAAGTCTGCGTGATCATAAAAACTCTGCATGCGATTAATGCACAACGCTTCATCATCACGCAGCATCTTGATGTCGTTCAAACTTTTGATAATCTTTAAATTCTACTGTAGCTAAATAGTAGATTCATAGTTAGCATCGCATACAGATGAGTTTCATCGCTGATCATTCTTTTTTATAATATAAGTCTAAAAATCTTTCTTTATTAATACTAGTTTCTTTTTCTTAGAAATTTCTATATCTAATAAAAAATAAAAAACTAAATATATTTTATATATATTACTAAGTGACTAACAACGAGATTCATCTGTACATGATGTCAACTACGAATTTTTTGATTCTATTCTGTGTTCAAATAGAAGTCAAAAGAGTCAAGAGATCTCAATTCAACGCAGTTTGAATGATGTTAGAACGTTGCGTGATCAGAAAAGTCATCATGCAGAGTTTTCACTCATGTGACAACACTTTCTCTAACAGTCACAATCGATCTACGAAGAAGATTAATGACATGTCGATGTCAGTAAGAGATGAGAAGATACTACTAGTGAAAAAGACAACTCAGATGAAGAGTCTGCGAGTTGTGACTACAAGTGATCGAAGAATTTACGATTCGTCGACTGCGTCGATATCGAAACATCTTCATCACATCGACAGTGTCGTCGAGTAATTGATGAAAAGATATCAGATAGAATAGTCGTTTCAAGTATTGAAAGACGTGACTACAGTGCTTGAAGAAGTAGTGACTCGTCGATCACGCTGATATACTGAAGAGACTTGAGCTCATCTTCTTTACTTGACGTCAAGTCATTCATCTATTCACGTGGAAAATCGAGAGCTCAAGAGAACGATCAGAATGCATTCTCTTTCATCGATCAGAGTCAAACATTGAACGATTGCGATCGCACGTCTATACTAACAATTCATTTAACGTCTACGTGACACAAGTCAAATCAAGAGAAGGAAAGAGTTACTCAGTACAATCACACTCTATCTTCTCATCGTGTGCATCTCTCTTTCATCACATATTTCTCTGCTCAATGAATGACAATCATTGAGTAAGAGAACACAGCTTTACATACGTTACAATCACGAGCATCACGAGTGCAAAGAAAACGTCTTTCGTCTTCGAATCGAGAATCGAATCGAAACATCGTTGTATAGAATATCGTCAATGAAGAGCAGAGCAAAGACGATGCGTCATAATCAAACAGCACAGACACTCTCATCAAGAGTCTACTTGAGCGTCACGCGCTGAATAGAAGCTATAGATTCATTACTTGATAACACAGTGTCAATCTCATTGTTTCGACTGCGCGAAGCAGTCGTATAGACGACGAGTGATTTTTTTCTTCAGAGAGTTTTGTTCACTCGATATAAGTAGCATAGAGTCTCTCATGAGTCGAGTCTAAATCGATGTCACAAGAATGTATGAATTACAATTACAATTACAATTACAATATATTACTAAGTCTAATACTTATTAACTTCTTCAAGAAATGCAATAGTAAGAGAAACGTAGTAGAAATCTTTACTCTTCTTAATAACTTTTTAGTACTTACTTTTTTTTCTTAGAAATTTTTATATCTAATAAAGAATAGAAAACTGAATATATTTTAAATATATTATTAAGTCTTATACTTATTAACTCTTTCAAGAAACGCGATAGTAGAAAATATATAGTAGAAATTTACTCTCTTCTTAATAACTTTTTAGATACTTTATCGATTTCTTAAATTATAAGCTCATTAGAAAGCTCTTAAAGAACTCTTCTAAACGATGTTCTATTATCTAAAAGATCTAAATACATATAAAAGATATTAAGTGCAAAAGATTAAGATACGACTAGTCGTTGATCTTTCAAGCGAGAGTGAACATCACTTTTTCAGCCAACTTTAGAAAATTATAGAAAAATAGAGACTAACTCAATTAGAAAGATTCGACCGTCAGTTTAAAGCGCTCGTTAAGCGCTTTAAAACGAGCTAAAAATCTTCTAAGTTGAACTTTATTTATCACTAATTTCATTTTACTTTAGAAATTAATTGAAATGTGTGATAAATTTTTCTAGAAAATAAATAGAATGCGTGATATTTCATTTGTCTCTATAAGATAGGAAAACTCACAGCGTTTTTAGAAGAAAGCGAAAGCGAAGCGATATCATCAAGCTTCTCGAGTGATAAGAATCAGCTTTCGATATCTAGCAGTAATAACTCGGCTGAAAGTTAGGAAACAATCGTATCATCAGTGTTGATATCTAATAGAGATGTTTTTAAATCTATTCGCGCGACTATTACTAATAAGATAAATATCTCTACTGCAGATTTAAAACCTTCGACCAGCTTTATAGAGCTTAATATAGATTCTTTACTCACCCTTAATATAATAAGTAAGCTTAGCGAGAAAATAGAGATAGACCTTCTACGAAACCTTCTTACAGACAATAACAGTATGAATAAGGTTTAAAAAGTATTAGGATTATCGCCTAAGGAATCGGCTAGTGAGAAGTCTTTAGTTAATATCGCTTATAAGGTTATATACTCTGTCTCTGACTCGTCATCGCATATGACTTCAGTTCTGCTTCAAGGGAATCCTAGCTCCGTAGAGAGAATACTGTTTCTATTCCCTGACGGTTCCGAGTCTACTATATTCTACGTATCGCTTCCTAAAGTTTCCTCTAATATCGCAGTGTACGGCTTGAACTGCCCTTGGCAGAAAACACCGCAGGATATAAAATGCTCTTTCGAAGCCGCCTCAGCCAAATCCTAAGGGCTCTTACTATTTTGGTGGGTGGTCAGCCGGCGGGATCTTGGCCTATAAAAGCGCACAGCAGCTCTCACATAACGGCGAGCAGACAGCCCGTCTTATCCTCATCGATTCACCCAACCCCGTTGGACTGGAGAACCCGCCGGAGCGTATGTTCAACTTCTTCGACACCTTGGACTTTTTCGACAGCAACGGCAAAGCACCTCCGAGCTGGCTGAGGCCCCACTTCAACGCTTTCTTGACCACGTTGGATGATTACAAAGTGAGACCGTTCGCTGGTCTTTCACCGCAAACGCACATCGTCTATGCGCGTAATAGCATCTGCAAGCATCCAGATGATCCGAGACCTGAGACCCGCCCGGATGATCCTAGAAAAATGCTCTGGCTTCTGAACAATCGGACCGATTTTAGTGGAAGCGGTTAGGCTTCCTTAGTCGGAGCTGACAACTTAAAGGTCCATGTACTGGATGATGTAAATCATTTCTCGCTGGTGGCGCCGTGTCCCAACATTCAAGAGTTGAGTGCCTTTATCAAGCGGGCGATGGAATAGATGGCCTTCGAACGTATCCCAAAAGGGGAACAGTACTGGATAAGATGATCATGTTTTCTTTTTGTGTCCTTAGAGTGGAAGATATTCTAGACACAGATTTATTCATCGTTGCTAGAAATGACTTGGTCTGGAATCCGGCGTTTTCCTCCTCCCACGTTCAATTTTTCGCAAATATTTCACCAGTTCCCCTGGGCCATTGAGTTCTCTCAGTGTGTTATCGCAATGGGGAGTCTCAACTACGAGTAATACTCAGAGCCTGCCCCTCCTTCTTCCCCCTTGCCTCCTTCACCTCTCCCTTCCCCTCCCCCTCCCCCGATCATTATAGCCTTTAAAAAACAAGCAGACGATAGATATATGGAAAAGCATTCGCGAGGAGAAAAACCAACCCTAGCTCTCACCCTCAACGCCAACTTCGTTCCTTACAAGACTAGGCCCCTTCGATCCGATCCAATCCAGAAGAATCAAACATATCCACTATGTCTATCTCTCCGGTTCCACAGATAGAGAAATAAATAAATTCGCAGTGCCTTCTTCTCCCCTTTTCTCACACTCAGTAAGGCAGCCAGCCAGCTGTCCCATCCTACTACTTAGATCTCCGCTATACATATATACATACATACATACAATCAATGGCTTCGACTCTCTACTACTTTCCTTTTCCCCCCTTTTGCTTTTATTTTCCAACCCCTATCCATTTTCTAAAGTCGATGATCGCTTGATAATGAATAAATGTATTTATTTATTCAAGGGGAGTCATATCCATCTATCCGAAAAGAAAAAAGCTTTTTTAGACTTTGTGACTTGATTAGGTGATTCTATAATTAGGTAATGATTTACAGCCTTCTATACGATATACGATACGTACGAATAGTAAACGAAAAACGGAAAGAACCCTACCTGGGGTGCTGATATTTGCCGGCCGGAGAGCGGAGCAGAGTAGAGCATTAGTCCTCCGTTGTTATTGTTTTGTATATATATATATATGTAAATGGATTAGGATTAGCTTCATAAGGTCAACAACCTACTTATTAACGAACGTCCTTCTCCCTTTCTCTCTCTTTCTTATCCTATCAAAAACACAACGACGGACGGACGAACGAAAGGCACGACAAGATTGTTGAGATGTTTCTAGAGGGCCAGTACACGCACAGTCGTAGGCTAGAGGACTATAGCAACCTGTTCACTGTCAGAACTTCTACATAACACGTCTGCCTATTCTGCGCAACTGTAAAGGTTCGATATTCCTCTCTGGGAATCTTGCAGCCATGTTAGTACAGCCCGTTTCTCTAATGCTATAACACCGAGAGATTCGAGTGTCCGTTCTGGTCTCGTGTAGATCTAGGGAGCAAGATAATGTCTTCTCGAATCTCATTAGATGCTCCGAATACAGCATAGTATATCCGTAATGCGTGTGTGCCGATTCCCAGTCAGAGCCTAAGACCTGCGAGCCAAAGCAATGCAGCTAAAAAGAAGGTCCTCTCCTCCTCCTTCCGCGTTCAACTTGATGATCCTCTTGATGCCCATGTCAAGCGCTCGCGGACTGAGAACGTCCTCGTCGTCAGCAAGACTTCCTCTCTCCAGAGGACCCATCCTCGACCCTTCAAGCTCCCAGAGCTTCCCACCGCTCTTGACAAAACTCACAAAATGCCCACCCTCACGCTCACACGTTGGATCCGCAGCGCTGTCGCCGGCCTGCTCGACCGACTTGTGAGCAAGTTCGAATGGCTCGCTGTTGTACAGCATTTCGGCGCGTTTGGTCATATCCAGCGGTATGGCGAGGCTTCGTATCGCTGCGAGATTGGAATCACGCTTGATAAAGTCGACGGCCGGACCGTTGATCACGCTATGGAGCAGACCGATCGAGCCGCAGGCGTGGCCGATGGTCTGCTTGAACCAGATGACCGGCTCGTCAGGGCCGGAGCCAGTGTAGGGTTCTTTGTCAGCGTCTTCGGCCTTGCGACTTCGATCCCAAGCTGATGTAAGTGGAATGATGACCAGCAGAGCCAAGGCAGGTCGGGGGATATCTGCGAGTAGTTCGGGTACATCCAGGGAATAGACGTCATAGAACTGGAGATCGGACGATAGACCCAACTTCGTTGCCAATTGGTTCATTACATCGGGGTTGTTCTCTGCCATTTGCGATGAGTTTTACTCAAAGACAAGTGGTCCATGAGGACTTAGGTCCCTTACCAAGCATTACCCATGTCTTCTGTTCCATTTTAGGGAATCAACAGATGGAGGACGTCGAAAAAGTCAGAAATGTTGGCAGGAAGGAGATGGTGTAGGATCTGATTCTTAGAGCTATCACCAAACAGGGCGCCTCTGCCCTAAACGGAGTCGCTCAGCTCAAGGTGGGGTCTAGTGTCGTGCCTCAACAAGGAATTGAGAACGGCGCCTTCTATGTGCGTGTGTGTGTGGCCTCGGCCTCGGCCTCCGGGCTCCGACAAGCGAGTGCCCAACCAACCACGACTGGCGTCCGTGCTTCTTATCTAATCTTATTTAGTACTAGGAATGCTTAAGGTATTTTGCAAAATACCTAACGTGGTTCACCATCCAATATCCGAAGAACCTATACTGAAAGCGATCTACAGCTTGCTATCCAAGATATTAGTTCCTAGCAAATACAAACTAATAGACGCGCTGCAGCGATCTATAACGTTCCGCGAAGAACGTTAGTTGACCGACGCGCTAGAAAACGCCCTCGACGCGATTGCGAGCCGAACCGCAAAAGCCTGATAAAGTTAGAAGAGAAGGTAATTGTATAGCGTATACTCGACGAGAGTCTACGTGGCATACCACCCTCGAAGGTATCCGTACGAGATATGGCTGATAGATTACTGAGAGAGCGCGAAGGCAACCTTACTGGCAAAAACTGGGTTGATAAGTTTATACAGCGTACACCTGAGCTGCGAACGCGATGGAGCCGTCCGTATAATTGCCAGCGAGCTGCCTGCGAGGACCTAGCGGTTATCCGGCCCTGGTTTACGCTTGTTCAGTCGATAAAGGCGAAGTATAGTATTATAGATAGGGATACCTAGAACTTTAACGAGTCTGGCTTCCTGATGGGCAAGATATCCTCTTAGTTTATTATTACAGGCTCAGAGAAACCTGGAAAACAGAAGAAACTACAGCCTAGCGATCGCAAGTGGATTACCCTAGTACAAGGCGTCGGCGCGATAGGGCGCGTTATCCCATCCTTTATTATCTTTGCAGGCAAGGTCCTTATCTCCTCCTAGTTTAGCGATCTACCTCGTAATTAGATTATCAGCGTCTCTCCTACCGGCTAGATCAATAACGACCTCGCGCTAGCGTAGCTCAAGCACTTCGACGCCTATACGAAGGCTTCTTCTACTGAAGCGTACAGGCTGCTTATTATCAACGGCTACGGAAGCCACTACTTAGTAGATTTCTAGAACTACTATAAGGAGAATAAGATTATCGCTTTCTATATACTATCATACTTATCGTATCTACTCTAGCCTCTTAATATTGTCTACTACTCGCTACTAAAGCGCTACTATGGCGACGGGATCTCGCTCTTGGCACGCAGCCGTATCTACTATATCAGTAAAGAAACCTTTCTACTAGCCTTTAAAGCAGCTTTTGAGAAGATATTTATACTAGAGAACGTCTGCGTAGAATTTGAAGGCGCTGAGCTAGTTTTATATAACTCAGACGCTGTGTTATTAAAGCTGAATATACAGCTACGTACGCTAATATCGTCTATACTAGATACTGTCGACTAGAAGGCAAAGACATCGCGCAACGCTAGTAAGATAGAGACGTAGTTAACGTCAATTTGAAATCGTATATAAAATTATCGAGGGTTTCTAGTAAGCTCTTTATGTAAGCAGGTTAAGTAGTTAAGTAAGAGCGCTCAGTAGATAGCTTATAATATACTCGTATGCACGAAGTTTTCGCGCAAACTGAGTTTCCGCGCACTCTAATCTAGAAAGGTTAGCAACAGATAGTATCGAGTTTAGCGTGCTAAAAATGACACTAATATAAATAGTTTTAGTTAGCGTGCGCGAAAACCTCGTTTGCGCGAGAATCTCGTGCATACGAGTAGTGTTAATAAAGAAGAAAATAAATCATGTGCAAGACACTGTTAAAGCATCAATAAAGCATAAAAGTCGTAAGCGACGATATACATAAGTAGAAAAGACTTTAATAGTTAGTAAGATTATTAGAACTTTATTCTTACAACTTACTAAATAGTAGTTAGAGAGATAGTCTAGATTAATTCTCTAAGAATAAGAATATAAAGAATAATTAGTATATAAGAAAAGTAGACTTTATAAGACTAGTCTAGTATTAAATAGTATAAAGTATCTTATATTTAAAGTACTAGATAAAAGTCTTAATATAAGTTATTAATATAAGCTAAGTATAAAGCTTTTATCTAAGTAGAAAATATTGTCATCTATATAGATAAAGAAAATCTATACTCTAAATAATCTATTATTTAATTACTATAATTTATATTGTAATTGTAATTGTAATTCATACACTCTTGTGACATCGATTTAAGCTCAACTCATGAGAAACTCTATGCTACTTATATCGAGTGAACAAAATTCTCTGAGAAAGAAAATCACTCGTCGTCTATACGACTGCTTCGCGTAGTCGAAACAATGAGATTGACACTGTATTATCAAGTAATGAATCTATAGCTTCTATTCAGCGCGTGACGCTCGAGTAAACTCTTGATGAGAGTGTCTGTGCTGTTTGATTATGATGCATCGTCTTTGCTCTGCTCTTCATTGACGGTATTTTATACAACGATGTCTCGGTTCGATTCTCGATTCGAAGACGAAAGACGTTTTCTTTGCATTCGTGATGCTCGTGATTGTAACGTACGTAGAGCTGTGTTCTTTTACTCAATGATTGTCATTCATTGAGCAGAGAAATATGTGATGAAAGAGAGATGCACACGATGGGAAGATAGAGTGTAATTGTACTGAGTAACTCTTTTCTTCTCTTGATTTGACTTGTGTCACGTAGACGTTGAATGAACTGTTAGTATAGATGTGCGATCGCAATCGTTCGATGTTTGACTCTGATCAATGAAAGAGAATGCGTTCTGATCGTTCTCTTGAGCTCTCAATTTTTCACGTGAATAGATGAATGACTTGACGTCAAGTAAAGAAGATGAGCTCAAGCTCTTTCAGTATATCAGCGTGATCAACGAGTCACTACTTCTTCGAGCACTGTAGTCACGTCTCTCAATACTTGAAACGACTATTCTATCTGATATCTTTTCATCAATTACTCGACGACACTGTCGATGTGATGAAGACGTTTCGATATCGACGCAGTCGACGAGTCGTAAATTCTTCGATCACTTGTAGTCACAACTTGCAGACTCTTCATCTGAGTTGTCTTTTTCACTAGTAGTATCTTCTCATCTCTTACTGACATCGACATGTCATTAATCTTCTTCGTAGATCGATTGTGACTGTTAGAGAGAATGTTGTCGTGTGAGTAAAAACTCTGCACGATGACTTTTCTGATCACGCAACGTTCTAACATCATTCAAACTGCGTTGAATTGAAATCTCTTGACTCTTTTGACTTCTATTCAAACACAGAATAGAATCAAAAGATTCGTAGTTGACATCACGTACAGATAAATCTCGTTGTCAGCCTACTATAATTTATATACTCTATATATAAATTAGCTAGTATTTATAATCTATAGTACTTAGTAATAAATTATAATGATAACTACGTTTATTACGTATAGTATAAGATCTAGATCTTATTTGTAATACTAGGTTTTTTCTCTAAGATTCTCGTTTCGAGAATTCTTATTTATATTATATTTCGTTCTTCTTAATTTATTAACTTAACTTATTGTCGTAAACGATTAATCTAAGAGATTTCGTTATTTAGTTTATTTATCATACATTCTTATAGTAACTATATTTAATCTAGTAATAGATATAAAATAGAAAGTTTATTGAATCAATATATATAGTATACTAAAAAGAATATATTGAAATATAGTTTTATTTCTTTTTCGCTAGTAAAGTAGCGTCGTTTCTAGAAGTAATGTTACTAAAAGACTACTTAGATTAAATAAACTTTTACGCGTTTAAATTGTCTTTATCAAGAAATACAGAAGCTTAAGGAAAAATTTATTCAAATAGTAGATAACGAGATAAATAATATTAAAAAGACTAAGAAGAAAGAAAGTAGTAATATACTATTTGATAATCTTTTATTAGATGTACTTAGCAAAGAGCTCATCTTCTTGATCTTAACTAGTTAGTGTTTACTACTAGTTTCTTTGACGTCAAACTTATCTCTCTTTTTTCTAGTAAAATCTTTATAGAAGATTCTGTTATGAGTTTGCATAGAGCAAATCATATGAGTGTATTCTAACTAGAAGTTCAAAGCTGAAGTAGAAAGAAAATGCAACACAACGTGAGTTTTACTCATGAAGACACGCTAGATCGCTAGCGTGTCAACAACAGTTCTACTCACAGCTTTATACTAGTCTATGTTAGACTAATCAGACTAATCAGAGATATCAGAGATGCATGCTTGCAACATTATCTCTCTTCTTCATTTAATAATGTTCTCATTACTGCAGTTCAATCGATCAATTCTTGTCGAGTCAATTTCTAACTTGACTTGTTCAAATACTTCTGATGAAAGTCATTTATAATCTTCAAGCAGTCTTCAAACTCATCTTCATTAACATTGTATCAATGTAGATTGACGTCATAATTCTTTCAATTGACACGATATTGCAGTCGTTTTCTGTAATGTCTGAAGTTTAGTATGTTCTTCACTTTTCATTCGTCTTCGTTATCTATCATTATAGAATCAGATGACTCATTTCATTGTTCTTTCAGAGAGTTTTTTAAATTCAATCGTAGCAGATTCAAAGCGAACTCTGAATGAATCTTCATTGTTGATGACAGTTTCAGTTGATACGCATGTTTAATCTCAGTCAGAATCTTGAAAGATTCTAGCATTTTATCATTCAGCTTCTTTGATGATCTTGCGATCATAATGTTTCTAGAATTCAGAAACATCATGTCATTTATCTTGTAAATCATTTTCTTTCAATGCTTGTCAATCTGTTTCTTTATTGTGACTTTAACTCTTACTAATGTTTGCTTGATTAACATTAATGATCATTTCATGTGTTCAAATATATTCTCTGCTTTGTTCGCTTGAATTTTAGCTTGAGTAATCTTATATTCAGTTAAATTTGAGTCAAAGCTCATATAAGAGTGAAAGTTCTTATTCAGAAAGAACGCTGATTGTTTAATTAACAACAAAATAGCATTGTTATTAATAAATTCAGTCATAAATAATCAGATGAATCAGTCATCTTGCATGTACAAGCAGTAACTTCGTAGATATTATTCTACATTCTGATTCGCTCTTTTCGTTTAATTATTGATCTGTAAATGATAGTTGATGAATAGTTTCATTTTAATGTTGAGTCTCAGACATAAAGACTTTTAGACAATTGATATGAATTGTGAATTTCTATCAAACACTATTGATCTTGATAGCTCATGAGTTCTGAAGATTCATATCAGCAGCAGCTTGACTGTTTGTTCAGCGAAAGTTTCTTCGTTATCTGATCAACAGAATATATAGTGACGTTCTTTAAACAATCAATCTATCACTGTCAAAATCGCGTTGCTTTCATCACTTTTCAATAAATCAGTAATGAAATCTAATGATATATCTTGTCATCATTGTTCAAATATAAACAATGACTTCAGTAGTTCATTGATTCAATCTCTTGATGCTTTTGATCTACGACAAACGTAACAGTTTCAAATGTAGCGTTTGATTGTCATTCTTATCTTCGATCAGCAATATGATCATCTTAACAAGTTTAATGTTCAATTCATGTCAGAGTGATTATTGATTGAAAGATCATGTGCTTTTCTTATCAATTGAGTGATCATTGACTAAGAAACTCACAATCTATCATTTTTTCAAAGTACTTCGTTCAGTACTCTGCAATTGTTTAAACTTATATCTTGACAAGTTCTTCTGTTCTGTTTTATGATTGTTTGAATATCAATACATTGTTGATTCGTTCAATTTTCAACTATAATTTAATTCTGAATAGAAATCATCTCTTCAATTGAATCTTTATTAGCTTTCGATTTCTGTTTTGAATCTGAGTCAAATATGAGCAAGATTTAAGTCAAATCTTGATCATCTTTTATTGATTGCAGTTCAAATGTGCTTGCTGATAATAGCATTTGATGCTGATATAGCTTTCAATCATCATTTGATTCAACTGACTTGACATCTAACATTCTGATCAGCACGTCTGCTTTCAGATTTTGCTTTTCTGACTAATATATGATCTTGAAGTTATATTTGAATAACTTCTCAGCTCATTTAATCTGTCATCTGATCAGTTCTTTGATGATCATGAAGTACTTTAAATTCAGATGATTAATGAAGATCTTGATTAAAATATCAGTACATTTTAATTCAAAATGTCAATGCTTCAAGCATTAAACAATAGTCAAAAACTCTTTGTTGTAGATCTCATAGTTGCATTCTGTAGAAATTATGTTCTTGCTATAGAAAATCACTGAATGTAGAATGTCTTCATCGTCATACTGAAACAATACTTCGTCGTTGATATAATTTGAGAAGTTCGTTTTCAGAATAGCTTTTCTGATTGAATTGAAATGCTTCAGAACAAAGACTGTCATCATTTGTTACTTCAGTTTCTCAAAGATCATCTGACAGATCTCTGTTCATTCAAATGAATGATTTTTTCAAATCAGCTTTATCATAAATTAAGTAATCTTCAAGAAGTTCTTTATGAATCATCGATAGAAATTGCAGAAGTCAATGAAGATCTGTACATGAGTTAATGATCAAAGCACTTTTCAGCTTCGAATCACATCTACTTTTCAAGAATTCATTCGTAGATCATTGATGAATATCAGTAGTTTTAGAAACGAGATCTTCTGAATCTTGAATTCGCACTTGTCAATGTTTATCTGCAGATCAACTTCATGAAGCTTGTCTAGCATTTCTTTCACATGAGTTCTATGTTTCTTCAAGATCTTACTGTAAATGAGAATGTCATTCAGATAAATCTGACAGAGTTTATGCAGACAGTTGAACAACATATCATTGATGTAGTGCTGAAAGAATGTTGATTCATTGATTAATTCAAAGAGCATTACTTTATATTTGTAAACATTGAAGAAAGTGATGAATGTGATTAGATTCTCACTTTCAGTGCTCATGCGAAGCTTATTGAACGTGATGATAATGTTAAGTTAAATCAGATATTTACTGTCTTGAATTTGAGCGAGTACTTCATTTATCAAGAGTATTGAATAACAATCTCTTTTGATCAGAGCATTCAGTTTTCAATAATTTACGCAAAAGCGAAGACTATCATCTTTCTTTTCAATGAATAGTATTGACGAAGTGAATGAAGCTTTGCTGAGTGTAATAAACTTCTTCTTCAAGTTTTTTTCTAAATACTTCTTGATCTTCTGCAACTTGTGATTCAACATGAAGTATAATTGACTTTTAGAAGATTGATTCTCATCTTCTAATTCAATCTTATAATTATATGATCGATGCAAAGACAACTAAGTTGCTTTTTCTCTGTCAAAAATGTTCAGAAAGTCATAATAAACTATTAAAAGCTTTTTCTTCAGTTTCTTTAATGACATGACAGAGATCATTTCATTCAGTTTCGCTGAATCTTTGATTGAGCTAAGCATCTTGTTGATTTCACTAATGATCAATGTAAAGATCTTGACATTCTTCTTCTTGACTAAAGTTTGATAAGCAGCGACTTCGATCATGACAATAATGACGAACTCTTTCTTCTTTAATGACTGAATAAGTTCATGTTGATTGAAATCAACTTGAGTGCTTTGCTTTCATATGAAGATTGATTCAATAAATTAATTCACTGATTTCGAATTTGTAGTTCACTTTAAAATGATCGTTGACATAGACTTCAAGTTCTTTCGTTTCATTTCACAGATTTCGCTTGATTCAAGTTTATGAAATGCTGATTGACTGCTTGCTTTCAAAACAATAAGTTTCAAGATTCAAATATTTAATGAAGATATCAATCAATCATTTGCAGAATCTATCAAAATTTGATTTCTTTTTAATCAAAGATTGTCAATGATTATCTTGTGCTGATCTAAACGAGTTATTAATAGAGACATCATTTCATTCTTATGTTTTTGTATAGTGATTGAAATATACAAAGCATGTGTAATAAATCTTCAATCGAAGATTTTATCATATGAATGAATCAACTTTGATTTGAACAGTGAAATTGATTAAATATCAAAGCGTTCACATAGTTCTGAAATCAATGAATCATTTATGAACATCATGTCAGTGACTTTGATGTTTATCAGAGCGAGAAATTGAAATATCTTTTCTAAACTATTCAAGATGATGTCAATAATAAATGACTTGAAATTAAATGAGTCATTGAGCATATTAATGAAGCAAGATATAAGCATGTCACTTTCAGTCACTACTTTGATGAAAGTAAATCGTTTTTTGAATTCGCTGCAATTTCATACATCTGAGCTGATTTAAGACAGTTGCATGCTCTATGTTTTAACTTCTTGCATTTGAAGCAAAGTTCTTTTTTAAACAACTTCTCTCTAGCAGAATCAACATTTGATATTCTGAGTTTCTTTCATGCAGAGATTAAAGCTGAGATCGCAGTAGTGATCATCATCAAGATGCTAGCAATAAAGCGAGTGACTTGAGTCGTTGATGTCTTGAGAGCTGATTGAGCATTCAATTTTGTCAATCGAACGTCAACTTGCATGCAGATGTTGATGAATTCATTCAAATTCATAGTTCATTCATTGATCATGACTCGCTGAAGATCTGAGCTAATCTTATGCTGAAGATTATTTAGTAAAATTTCATTATTGTATTCTAGTTTCACACTAAGTCTCTGAAATTTTATTTAAAATTCATGAAAGAAGATCTTGTTTTCATACAGTTTCAAGAACTGTCGTTGAGTCATGTGATGTTAATTGAGATCATCGTACATCTTATTTATGATTGATAGTATCTTTTTTGCTTCAAGAAATGAGTTTGTGATCATGTCTTTCATTCAAGATGCTATGTGTTTGATCATTGTTTCACTGACTCAACTTTTTACATATGCAATCTTCATTTCTTCAATAGAAAAATGATTCTTGTTCATTTTCAGCTTGTTTTGCATTCAAAACAATCAATTATTCACATTCTATCTTGAATCTTTAAACAAAGATGAGTCAGATAGCTTGATTAACTTCAAGAATTGATCTTTTGAAATTGAAGTGCTTAGTTGACTTGATATCGCTTTTAAATGATGTATAATCACGTTTTTTTTCTTCATTTTTTTCTGTAAATGCATTTGAACAGCATTTAACATTATCTGCATAGCTTTCAACTCAATATTGATAGCTTTCAATTCAATGTTAATCTTGTTGACATCATTCAACATTTGAATCATGTCATTGTGAGTCTTGATTTCAATGTCATGCTAATGAGTCATATATTTAATAAAAATGATGAGATCATTTGCTTCATTATTTAATATTCAAGCATTCAGCTTCTTCTTAATGTTGATCTTGATCACTTCAAGATCAAAAGATCACTCATTTATGTTCTTCTTTTTAACGTTCAATCTTGCATTCATGTCTTTTGATGTTGCTTGATTTTGTAATAGAAGTGATTCTTTTCTAGCATTTTGAAGATCATAGCGAGCAATGCTCACTGATTCTGGTTCTGATTCTGTGCTTCTAGTCATTGTGTGAGTAGAAAATTGCTGATTGAGATTCAACTGAAATTTCTGATTTCAGTTCTAAAACAACGCGTTCGTGTTATTCTGTTCTGATGATGAACTCAGTAAAGAGTTAATCTAAAGCAACACATTCATGTTCTTCTGTTTTATTCTAGAAATTTCTTGGTTTCTAATAAGTTTTCTGAGTTCAATTTTCGAATTTCGATTCTGATTTAAGTTTAAGTGATGTAACTTGTTTTTATATCATTTACACGTCAATAGCAAGATTGATGAGCTTTCAACTAATGTTATGAGTTTGCATAAAGCGAATCATATGAGTGTATTTTGACTAGAAGTTCAAAGCTGAAGTAGAAAGAAAATGCAATATGATGTGAGTTTTACTCATGAAGACGCGCTAGATCGCTAGCGTGTCAACAACAGCTTTACTCACAGTTTATACTAGTTTATGTTAAACTAATCAGACTAATCAGAAGTAACAGAGATGCATGCTCACAACAAGTCTCGATCAACAAAACTGCAATTCTTTATGTTCTTCTTGATTATTAAGAAATACAGTAAAGAGAAAAAGATCAAGAAATTTGTAAATATTATCATCAAGAAAAATGATACTCTCAGCTGATGTAAAGAAATTTCATGATGAAGAAACAATGTATAAGTATAAAAATCTGAATCAAAGAAAGATTATTAAAACAATGAGTTAATGAAAAGCAGTGAAAAATGTGTAGAACAAGTATAAATTATTATCATCATGCTTAATCATTAACAATTCAATTTCAAGAAATGATCACAAAGATATATAAAAGCATTATTTAAACTAAAGCATTGAATAAACAAAGAAGTTACACATTCAATGCATGACATGCATAAAGTAAAGAACTTTTCATCAAATACATTTCAAAACTTAAGACTTTTACACTTTTGTTGCTTTTACAATCTTTTGCATATAATTCACAATGCACATCTTGTATTTGCAAATCAGATGTACATTAAATTTTACATCAATAATTTCATCAATTGAAATTGTTATGATTCTAGTCTTCGTCTATTCTTCGTCTAGTCTTCGCTCAGTCTTCATTTAGTCTTCATCTAGCCTTCGTTTAGTCTTCATCTGACGTCAATTCTATCGAGTCTAGCACAGAGCTAGAACACACTCATAAAACAGCGAGTTCTTTTCTGTAGATACTTTTCTTTCTTAGTATTTATCTATTAGTTAAATGACATTCATATGACTCGCTTTATGTCGATCTTTAACATTAGATAAATACTCATCAATTCTACTATTGACGTGTAGATGATATGAAACAATCTACTTCGTTTGCTCAGAAATTCGCAAGAAATTCTTTGAATTTGTATCACTTTTTATTTGCAAGAGATTCTTTGAATATTTAAATGAGCTAAGAACAGTCGCTCATAGAATCAATGATAAAGAATCTTCGTTGATTGCTTGAGAATCAACTTAAGCTCGTGAATCAGACGAGTCAAAACAATCTGTGTCGTTCAATCAAATTAGCGAGTCTGCTTCAAAGACATGATTCGAATCAATCTCTTCAATGAGTCAGTCAACTAGTGAGTCTGCTTCAAAAACATTGTCAATGCGATGATTTATCTACTCACATCGCTTTATTTATCAGCGAATCGATTTATCTTGTGTTTCTGTGTCAACTAGTGAGTCTGCTACAAGAGCAGATAATGATTGATCTTGTTGACTGAGCTAGTCATTCGAAGTGAGTCTGTTACAACGACAACTCACTCGATTCAACAACGAATCATCTTTTATTCGTATCTTCTACGACTTATCTCTATTCACAAAATTGATGAACAATAGCAAGATGATATATACTAAGAACAAAATGAAACATATACTATATATCTGAAATCACGAAGATATGAGCTGAAATTCATTCATCATTAAATATTTGAAGCTGAATAAAAAGAGTCTGCTTGAATGACAAGAATAGTGAGTCTGCTACAAAGACATGAACGAAACAAGCTCTGCTACATGCGTGTAGTAGAGATGAATCAACAGTGAGTCTGCTTTAAAGACGCGTTCGATATTGATCTTGTCATTGAGTCAATCACTCGATAGTGAGTCTGCTTCAATGACACGTTCAATAGTGAGTCTGCTACAAGAGCAGACAACGATTGATCTCTTGATTGAGTTGATCAATGAATGAAACAAGCTCTACTATGTAGTAAATCTGAATCAAAAGTGAGTCTGCTTCAATGACATGATCAGAATCAATCTCTTCGATGAGCAAGTTGACTAGTGAGTCTGCTTTAATGATTATTCTTTCTTTCTCATAGTGAGTCTGCTACAAAAAATCATCACTTTATTTCTCTTTTTCTACATAGTGAGTTGATTACAATAAACATTTTTGATGATTTGAAAGATTAATAGAAAGACTTGATGAAATAACATTCATGCGAACATGAATAGTCAAGAGAGAGAAATAATGTTACGATTTTAATCTTCGTTTATTCTTTGTTTAGTCTTCGCTCAGTCTTCGTCTAGTCTTCGCCTAGTCTTCATCTGACGTCAACTCTATTAAGTCTAGCACAGAGCTAGAGCACACTCATAAAACAGCAAGTTCTTTTCTGTAAATACTTTTCTTTCTTAGTATTTATCTATTAGTTAAATGACATTCATATGACTCGCTCTATGTCGATCTCTAACAGAAATTAATATAACACAGTTTATGATTTGAACTTCATGATGTTACGAGCGTGCTCAGTCTTCTACTGAGACACACGTTCTTGAAGCAAGTCTAGACTTTATTGAGTCTAGCGCTTTTCTTTCTTCTGTATATATAGTTTTTGCATCTTGTAGATCTCGCTCTTTAGCTTTGAATTCTCATTTACCTGATTTACTCTTCGTTTATCTGTATTTCTATGACTTGCTCTAGACATGATTCTAACATTATTTAAAGCTTCGTACATATCACATGACAGTGATTCGCTTTCTAGTTTAGTTAACTTTGAAAGCAGAAGCTTTGCAACGCGTTGCAGACATGAATCAATCTCTCAACTGATTTCTTGACTGAGCTTGTCATCAAACAGAACAAGCTCTGCAACGTGTGACAGATATGAATTGAAAGACAACAGTTGATCTGTTTACTGAACTCATCATCAGAACTGAAATCAGCAATTTTGATAGAATCAAAACAGAAGAACATGAACGCGTTACTCTTGACTAGCTCTTTACTGAGCTCGTCATCAAAATAGAAACCAGAAATTTCTAGAATCAGAAGTTAAACTCAGAAATTTCGACAGCATGAACAGAACAAGCTCTATTGAATGCAATAAACATGAACGAAATAAGCTCTGTTACATGCGTGTAGTAAGCACGAATCAGAAGTAAGTTTGCTTCAAAGACATGTTCAATATTGATTTTGTCATCAAGCTCATCACTTGATAGTGAGTCTGCTACAATGACATCGAAAGTGAGTCTGCTACAAAAGCAGATAATGATTGATCTTGTCATCAAGCTCGTCACTCGATAGTCAGTTTGCTTGAACGACACTCGAAGTGAGTCTGCTACAAAGGCATGAATGAAACAAGCTCTGCTACATGCGTGTAGTAGACATGAATCATCTTTTATTTGTATCTTTTACGATTTATCTTTATTCACGACATTGACAACAACAGCAAAGATGATATGTACTGCAAACAGAATAGCATATATTATATGTCTCAAGAAGATAAAACATATACTATATGTCTGAAAACACGAAGATATGAGCTGAAACTCGTTCATCATTGAATATTTGAAGTTGAATAGAAAGAGTCTGCTTGAATGATAAGAATAGTGAGTTTGCTACAAGAGCAGATAACAATTGATCTCGTCATTGAGCTCGTCACTTGAAGTGAGTTTGCTACAATGACAAGTTGATAGTTGATCTTTTGATTAAGCTCGTCATCAGAAAACAAGTTCTACTACATGCATGTAGTAGACACGAACGAAACAAGCTCTACTACATGCGTGTAGTAAACGTAAACAGAACAAGCTTTATCAAATGTGATAGACATGAACGAAATAAGCTTTGCTACATGCGTGTAGTAGACATAAATCAGAAGTGAGTCTGCTTCAAAGACGCGTTCGATATTGATCTCATCATCAAGCTCATCACTCGATAATGAGTTTGTTACAATGACATTAAAAGTGAATTTGCTACAAGAACAGATAACAATTGATCTTGTCATCAAGCTTGTCACTCAATAGTCAGTCTGCTTGAACAACACTCAAAGTGAGTCTGCTACAAAGACATAAATGAAACAAGCTTTGCTACATGCGTGTAGTAGACATGAATCAATAGTGAGTCTGCTTCAATGACAATTCACTCAATTCAGTCACGAATCTTTTCTTATTCATATCTTCTACGATTTATCTTTATTCACGACATTGATGACAACAGCAAAGATGATATGTACTGCAAACAGAGTAGCATATACTATATGTCTTGAGAAAATAGAACATATACTATATGTTTGAAAACACAAAGATATGAGCTGAAACTTATTCATCATTGAATATTTGAAGCTGAATAGAAAGAGTCTGCTTGAATGACAAGAATAGTGAGTCTGCTACAGAAGCAGATAACAATTGATCTCATCATTGAGTTCATCACTTGAAGTGAGTCTGCTACAATGACAAGTCAATAGTTAATCTTTTGATTGAGCTCGTCATCAGAAGACAAGCTCTACTACATGCATGTAGTAGACACGAACGAAACAAGCTCTATTACATGCATGTAGTAGACGTGAACAGAACAAGCTCTATTGAATGTGATAAATCTGAATCAGAAGTGAGTCTGCTTCAATGACATTCAACAAGAAGAAATAGACTTGAAACGTTTAATGAAATGAGCTTAAAACGCTTTATGTCAAGAAGAGAGCTTGAAATGCTCTATGTCAAGAAAAGAGCTTGAAATGCTTTATGTCAAGAAAAGAGCTTGAAACGCTTTATGTTAAGAAGAAATAGACTTGAAACGTCTGATGAAATGAGCTTGAAATGCTTGATGAAATGAGTTTAAAACACTTGAATAAAACAATAATGAAATGAACAAGAAAGAAAGAACTGATTGAAGCAATGAGATCATTACTTGACTGAGAGAAGAAAGTAATGTTATGAGCATGCTCAGTCTTCTACTAAGACGCATGTTCTTGAAGCAAGTCTAGACTTTATTAAGTCTAGCGCTTTTCTTTCTTCTGTACATATAGTTTTTGCATCTCGTAAATCTTGCTCTTTAACTTTGAATTCTCATTTACCTGATTTACTCTTCGTTTATCTGTATTTCTATGACTCGCTTTAGACATGATTCTAACACATAATAAGTAACAAGCAAATCATCAATGAGTGAAAGAAGCAAAAACATCAAAAGAAGTGTAAAATATGCAAAAAGCGCAAAAATTAATCAGTTAAATCATGTTTTTAAAAAGTCAAATCTTGTTTAAATTTAATACTTTCATAAATTAAATCATTAACATTTTACTCAGATTTAACTTAAATCTGACTTAAATTTGATACTTTCACAAATTAAATCATTAACATCTTGCTCAGATTTAACTTAAATTTAACTCAGATTTAATACTTTTATAAATCAAATTATCAACATTTTACTTAAATTTGACTTAAATCTGAGTTAAATTTAACTTAAATTTAATACTTTCACAAATTAAATTATTAATATCTTGCTTAAATTTGACTTAAATCTGACTTAAATTTAATATTTTTATAAATTAAATCATCAACATTTTGCTTAAATTTTGTTCAAATCTGACTTAAATTTAATACTTTCATAAATTGTAATTGTAATTCATACATTCTTGTGACATCGATTTAGGCTCGACTCATGAGAAACTCTATGCTACTTATATCGAGTGAACAAAACTCTCTGAGGAAAATAATCACTCGTCGTCTATACAACTGCTTCGCGCAGCCGAAACAATGAGATTGACACTATGTTATCAAGTAATGAATCTATAGCTTCTATTCAGCGCGTGACGCTCGAGTAAACTCTTGATGAGAGTGTCTGTGCTGTTTGATTATGACGCATCGTCTTTGCTCTGCTCTTCATTGACGATATTCTATACAACGATGTTTCGGTTCGATCTTCGATTCGAAGACGAAAGACGTTTTCTTTGCACTCGTGATGCTTGTGATTGTAACGTACGTAGAGCTGTGTTCTCTTACTCAATGATTGTCATTCATTGAGCAGAGAAATATGTGATGAAAGAGAGGCGCACACGATGAGAAGATAGAGTGTGATTGTACTGAGTAATTCTTTCCTTCTCTTGATTTGACTTGTGTCACGTAGACGTTGAATGAACTGTTAGTATAGGCGTGCGATCGCAATCGTTCGATGTTTGACTCTGATCAATGAAAGAGAATGCGTTCTGATCGTTCTCTTGAGCTCTCGATTTTCCACGTGAATAGATGAATGACTTGACGTCAAGTAAAGAAGATGAGCTCAAGTTTCTTCAGTATATCAGCGTGATCGACGAGTCACTACTTCTTCGAGCACTGTAGTCACGTCTCTCAATACTTGAAACGACTATTCTATCTGATATCTTTTCATCAATTACTCAACGACACTGTCGATGTGATGAAGACGTTTCGATATCGACGCAGTCGACGAGTCGCAAATTCTTTGATCACTTGTAGTCACAACTCGCAGACTCTTCATCTGAGTTGTCTTTTTCACTAGTAGTATCTTCTCATCTCTTACTGACATCGACATGTCATTAATCTTCTTCGTAGATTGATTGTGACTGTTAGAAAAGATGTTGTCGCATGAGTGAAAACTCTGCACGACGACTTTTCTGATCACGCAACGTTCTAACATCGTTTGAACTGCGTCGAATTGAGATCTCTTGACTCTTTTAACTTCTATTCGAACACAGAATAGAATCAAAAGATTCGTAGTTGACATCACGTACAGATGAATCTCGTTGTCAATTTACTTTCATAAATTAAATTATTAATATCTTACTCAGATTTAATACTTTTACAAATCAAATTATCAACATCTTACTTAAATTTAACTCAAATTTGACTTAAATTTAATACTTTCATAAATTAAATCATCAACATCTTGCTTAAATCTGACTTAAATCTGACTTAAATTTGATACTTTAATAAATTAAATCATTAACATTTTGCTTAAATTTGACTTAAATTTGACTCAGATTTAATACTTTTATAAATTAAATTATTAATATTTTACTCAAATTTTACTTAAATAATAATAATAATTCATACACTTTTGTGATGTCGATTAAATCAACTCATAAGAAAAATCTATGCTATGTGTGTTGAGTGAACAAAACTCTCTGAGATAGAAAATCGCTCGCTGTTTATACAACTGCTACACGCAGTTGAGATGATAAAATTAAGACTATGTATCAAATTTGTTCGCGATAATTGCATGTTAAAGAATGAGTGTTCTTGTCACTTTAAACTGCTTCAGCAGCTTCATTTTCATCATCATTCTCACTGTTGTCTTAAGACTCTTCGTGATTGAAATGATGATTCAATAGTTTATGAAGTCAATGTTTCATAGCATTTTTGATCGAAAATGCATTCAATTCAAGCAGTGCATCAGAATATGCTTAACTGTCTGATGACTTTATTTGCAGTTGCATCAAGAACTATTCGCGCTCAACATGTTTCTCAAGTGCAGATAAACATTCAACTTTAAGTGTTTGATTCTGATGTGAATTGCAAGAATGCTTTTGATCTTCTGAAGATCATCATGCATCTTTACTGACTTCTTGAATAGATGAGATCTTTGAGCGAAAGATGCATTAATGTTTGCGATGCGTTTTTTGTAGTTTTCTCATTGAAGATTTCATTGACTTTTGTGAAACTGTGCAATTGCACGTTTACTCATTTAAATCAACGTTAAGAGATTGAGTCATTTGCGTTTAAATTGTATCTTTGCTTCTTCGCGAATTGAAATGTTCAGAAACGTCATTTTTTGAAGATTGAAAAGCGAGAGATGAGTTTATTAGTTTTTATCAGATGAGCATGTATAATCTTGCATGCTCATTGAGTCTTCTATATTCTGTCGTCAATTCAACTGCGTAGTGTGACTTGATTCTGTAGCTTGTTCAGATGAATATGTAGCGAGAATGTATATATTTCAACTTTCAGCGTTTTAATGTTCACTTTTCTAAAGACGTTGATCACATGACACAACGCTTGATTCTAAAGAGTTTCTAGTCTTCATTTTGTACTCGACAATCTCTCTTCTTTATCACATTGATGTCATATCAATGCTTTGAACGTCATTCTCAATCTTATCATTGCTGAGTATATTTGTCTTGCTTTTGCGAATGTAGTCTCTCAGATGAAAACTTCAAGTCGACTAAGCATTAGCATCTTGATGACGTGATCTGCTTCTATTTGACGAAGATGCGAATCTCATCATAGTTTCATGTTCAGTTGCACTTCAAGAACTTGTACGTTTGATTTCAACTTTATTATTGAGTTTTCTATGTGTAAATTAACTGTCATGTCGAATCTTTTTGACTTACGAATGAAGTGTGTGAGTTTGTATTTCTCTGAAGCGAACGTAGCATCATGAGTTCAAGCTCACTTCGCACAGATGTTATGTGCTTGACTCAGTGATTTGCAGATTGATTCTGTGATTTTGTCATAGATCAGAATATTGATGTCATTTACGAAGTCAAGCACTTTGATTTTGATTTCTAAAGCTTTGCATTTTTCGATTAAGCTTGCGTTAAAGAATAGAAAGAGAATCAATGATATGAGAAATCTCTGCAATATGTCAGCGTTTATTTATCACATCGCGCTGATTTATTCATTGAATGTCAGCGATGATTCTTTGTTTTTCAGAAAGTTGCGAGTTCATTTGACTATGTAGTTTAATGTTCTTCTCATTCTCAAAGTATGCAGAAGTCTAGTGTGCAAGACATGATTGAATGTCTCAGCAACGTTTAAACTAAGCATGAAGATCACGTACTTGATTTTGCAGTCTCATACTGCGTGTACTTGATCTACTAGTAGATTCAGCGCTGAAATCATGAATCACTTGTGTCTCGCTCTCATTTGAGCGTTCGAAAGCATGTGATGAATTTCAGTAATGTCACTTAATCTTTTGATTATGATTGATTTCAATGTCTTATTCATGATGTCTAGCAAAGTAATGAACTAATACGTCTTCAAGTCAATGTAGTTGCTCTTCTTTAATTTACATAGTACTATTGTTTGAGCTTTTTTGAACTGCTTCAAATAATATTTGTGAGTTACACATGCGTTGAACAGACTGATTAGTATCAAAGTCAGTTCTGTTAAACTCACTTGAAGCGCTTTATTTAAAATTTCGAATGCGTCTGACGCTTTGTCAACTTTTACTCGTTGAATCATCTGTCTCATCTCATCTTGCAATAAGACTGAATTGAACAACCCTGTCAGCAATATAAACAATCTTGAAATGTTGCTAATTTTACTCAAATTTGACTTAAATTTAATACTTTTATAAATTAAATTATTAATATTTTGCTTAAATTTAAGTTAAATCTAACTCAAATTTAATATTTTTACAAATTAAATCATCAACATCTTGCTTAAATTTAACTTAGATTTGACTTAAATTTAATACTTTCATAAATTAAATTATCAACATTTTGCTCAGATTTTGCTCAAATTTGACTTAAATTTAATACTTTCATAAATTAAATCATCAACATCTTACTCAAATTTAACTTAAATTTAATATTTTTATAAATTAAAACATCAAGATCTGATCTGCTTAATTCATGTTATAAAAGATGTATTAATCATAAAACTTTTAATAACTTTCAGAGTTTACAGCTTTGCATGTTCTTACTTTGTCAGAAATAAATAGTAAATAGTAAATACATTAAAAAGAAATTACAGTCTTCTTCTGACTAATTTGATGAGTTGAGCTTAATACTTAAAACATTAATTCTTGTACTCATAATAATTAAACTTTTATCATTATTAATTTAGCTGTAAATCTGAAGATGAGTTGTATTTTTTTAATCATCACAAGATCAATCATTTTTATAATTTACAATGCTCATAAAGAAACTTCATTAATGACTAAGCATACAAGCATTTATTTGAATTTAACAAGTCAATGACAACATAAGTTATGAAACATTCATACTTCATTTAATTAAGCTGCTATCAAAGTTAATTTAACTGTTGATCAAAGATGATGATTAAAGATCATGTTTTGTTAAGTTACATTGCTGAAAGATAAAGTACAGATGCAATATAAAAGCTGTCAAAGCAATAAAGAAAGTAAACAATGAACATATGCAATGATCATACTTATAGAAAGATATTGTAAAACGTGTTTCTTCGTGATTTTTATCTACAAGTCAAAACAACATTTATATGTACACTTGAAAAATACTTTCAACTCTTTTATCATTGATTCAAACTTTAATCTCTGTCTTCTACTAATTGGTTGTAAGAATGTCATAAGTAATTTCATGATATTTATTTTTCATTTAATTCATGATCATTTCTTAATCATTATAAAAAGAAATAAGAAAGAATCAGAAAGAAAACTAAATTTATCACATCAAGTTGAATCATCGAGATTGAGTCAAGTTCTCGACTCATCAAAACTTGATTCAAGTCAGAATTCTTGATTCAAGTATTTAAGTTGTATTGAGATGTTCAACTCAAGTATTTAAGTTGAGTCAAAGAATTGAAATCAAGTATCTACTTGAAATTTTTGATTTGACTCGTCAAGACATGAAGATAAATAGATAAATATTCTATTATGACTCTTTATTATGACTTTCTATCATGACTCTCTATCAAATAGTCTTCATGTTTTTCTATCATAGCTTTTCTTCATAACTTTTCTTCATGACTCTCTATCAAACAATCTTCATAGTTTTTCGTCATGACTTTCTATCATAACTTTCTATCATAGTTCTCTATCATAGTTTTTTATCATAGTTCTCTATCAAAGCTCTTTATCAAACAATCTTCATGTTTCTCTTCATATTTCTCTTCATGTTTCTCTTTACGACTTTCTATCAAAAAGATAATGTAAAGGCGAAAAATCGGAAAAATTTCTATATTTAGCTCTCTTGAAATCATATTCAATTGCTTGATGAGTTGAGTCAAGTCAGCAAGTTCTGACTCAACTTAAGATTAATATCAAGTCAGCAAGTTCTGACTTAACTCAAGATTGATATTGAGTTGAGTTGAGATGTTCAACTTAAGTATTCAAGTCAAGTCAAGATGTTCAACTTAAGTACTTGAATTGAGTCAGAATGTAGATATGAAAACTTGACTTAATGATCAGTCTAAAGAAAATAGAAAGAAAATTATTAATTTTCAGAGACTTAAATTTAAAACTTGATATTTCATAGAACTTAATGATATTTCTTGAAGTGAGTTGAAGAACGTGATATTATTCATGAAATACTTAATTTATACATTTCAATTTCAGTTTATTCTATTATTTAAATGATAGAATTAAATTTATTATCAATGAATAGAAAATTGCATGCGTGAATAAAATCTTCATCACTTAAAGATTTTCAAGCATTCATTCGTGAATGTTCATCTTGTTGATAAAAAGTCTGTATTCATTCTTCATCTTTTTCTTTCTTTTTTTCTTTTCATGCATACACTCTTCATTCACTTCAACTTTGTTTACTCTTCTCTTCTCTTTTATATATATATATATATATACACATCTTACTATTCTATCAACAGAAGCTTTGTTCTCAAATCTGAATGATTATACTTCATTTTTTTAAGAATTTAATCTTGATTCTATAATTCTCAAATCACTTACTTAAATTATTATTAAAAAGAAGAGACAAATCAGACAGCAAGCATTAAGTGAAGTTTTTACTCAATGTTCTGCAATTAAACAAATTTCGCTCTGAACTTCTCTATTTATCTTTCTATGATCTGCTTGAGATAATTAATCAGTTCAAAGTTACGAAGAATTTAATTTTTACTTCAATTCTTACTTTACTCAATTCTCGTTTAACAGACTTGAAGTGAGAGAAAAAATCAGCTGTAACATATGAAGAGATAAATGTTAAGAGCAGCGTAATCAAGATTAAAGTTAAAGAAGTTAATGAAAGCATAAACATAACTTACATGAATGTGATCATTAAGATCACTAGCTAACTCAATCTGCTGACAATATTTATGATTGATGATTTGATCAATTTTAGAATGTTCAAATTAATGAAGTATAAAAGATCAAAGTTGAGTCTTGAACAAAATTTTCATCAAATCTGATAAATATTAGAAAGATGAATCTTTTGAACTCAATGAGATTGTGAAAGTTCAAATCATTAATTCAAGCTTTAATGATCTTTTCATTCAACAGCTTCTTTTACTTGATCAATCTTTCAAAAATTATGAACTAATAAGAAATACTTATTCAAGTTATAAAAAACGTTTGCTTGAATCTACAGTGAATTCAAATCTTGACAGTTAAAGAATTCAGACTTGACTTTAAATACTATGCTGTCAAGAACAATTTGAATTCTTATGTTTATAATACAATTGTAAGAGTTGAAGAATGTTTTCTTTTTAAAGAAGAAAAGTTCTGAGCTAGAATTTTAAACAAATACAATGATTGCTTTGAAATGTTTAAGCTTCAGACAGATATATCACATTAATGATTTGATAAATAATATCTTAAGTTGCAATCAAGATCATTCTCATTTGCAAAAAAAAACTTCTTGAGACAAAGAAGCATTTTTTTCTATTTTGCTTAAATATGATGAAGAGATTCAGAATTGAGTTTTGTTGATTTCTTCATTATTAGAATCAAGTTGAAAATATTACTTGAAATCTTCTTTAAAAGAGACAATGTCATAATGAATTGACACATAGAAATTAGATCAGAGACTAAAGTCAGAGACTAAGTTGAAGATCAGATCTGAGTTAGCTCTGAAACTTTATGACTCTGTCAAGACAACGTTTAGACTACGTCATATTTTCAACTTAATATGTCATGAGTTATGTTATATTCAACTTGACAATGCTTGACAAACTTTCTATAGTTGATTGATTCTCTTGAGTTATCGAGAGCTTCTTAATAATTAGCTCTACCCTAATATATACTCATTCTGTGCCTGCTTAGAATATCACATTGTCATATCACTCTTATAGATCTCATCTATCTATCTAGTAGACTTGATCATCACAGACAATTCATTGATTCTAATCACATATAATTATGATTGCACAACGCGTTGAATCAAAACAGTCTGACTTAGAAACAAGAAGACATCATTGAATCAGAACTTAAAAAATCTCAAGCTTTCATTAATTTCTTCTCAAGCTTATTCTGAAGAACAAGAATGTCATGAACTGAATTTATGTTTAAGCTTTCAGCATATCATTCATTTTTTGCAAAAGTTGAAAAATATTATGAGTTTAAACTATGTAAAATATCTAAATAGCAATAAACAAGAGCAATACTATGAAGTATTTAAATAGTTGCAAACAACAGCAATGCTATGAAGTATTCTCTTAAGTGCTAAAGCAAATGTTTCAATATCATGTTATGCAATATCATCAGTTAAGTATTATAAGTTAAAGTCAACTTGTATTTACTTTTAATCATGTCATAAGTCAGAGATCAAAAGTCATAGTTAACAAATTACATATGATCAACTCAGTTCAAAAACACATAGTCATCATTATCATTCAACTTGAGAGAAGAGAATCATCATAATTACAAGCAATATGACATTGTGAATACAGATAACACAGTGACTATGAGTAACTCAGAGCAAAATACACATATCAATATGATTACAACGTAAGTATGAAGCATGATACAAGAAGCAGAATACAAGAAGCAAAATACATTTCTTGCTTAAATATTTTACTCAACTCAGATTTTGCTCAAATATTTTGCTCAAATATTTGAGTAAGAAAATTCTTAAGTCAACAAGTATTGACAAAGCAAATAAATCTGAGCAAGATCTGAGCAAGATTTGAGTAAGAAGATTTTCAAGTCAACAAATGTTGATTAAGTAAATAAATTTAAGTAAAATCTGAGTAAAATTTGAGCAAGATTTGAATAAAATATTTGAGTAAAAAGACTTTCAAGTCAATAAGTGTTAACAAAGCAAATAAATTTAAACAAGATTTGAGCAAGATTTGAGCAAAATATCTGAGTAAGATTTAAGTAAGAAAGTATAAATGAAATTTGAGTAATTAAACAAAAGTAAGATCAAAGTAGAAAAAATTAATTAAGATTTGCATAAAAACAGAAACTTTCAACATATAATAAACAAATCATTGAGTCATGATTGTTTCAAGTTACATTAATCACAGTTATTGAACACTAATGTAACAAAGCAACAGTTTTTTCTGTTCACTTGTAACTTTCTATGTTTGTTACAAATAATTATGTTAAAGATAATCAAATATTTTGATGTGATGCACAAAGTAACTAAATAAATAATAAATCGTTGATTGCATCAAATGCATCAAATTTTGAAACTTCTGCTAAAATGCAAGTTGCACATTTGTCAATGTACAATGATACTCAATCTCATCATGTCTTGATCAGTTATTTTTCTTGAAAATCACAAGAAAAGAATTCTTGAACTATCTTATAATGATATCAAGATATCAGATATTCATTGAAATCTACAAGATGAATATCATGTTAACATAATTCAATGAACTCTGCATAATTGACTTTGCACATGACAGATAATTAAAAATATTCAAGTGAACACAAGTGATGAGTTTCATGATTGAATTAAAGAACTCTATTTATTTCATCTGTTTAACAAGAATATACTTTAAATTCTTAAGAATGAAGATTCTAAAATTACATGATTCTTTCTTATATGCATATAAAAGAAGCTAAGATTGAAGAATCACGTTGATTTGATTAATAAAAAGATAGCAGATGCAGAAATGCTGTTTATTGTAAAAGTTAAACTTTGAAAGAAAATCATTGAGAATTATGAATGAAATATGCTTTATGCTCATTTCTGAGAGCAAAATTATCTAATATCATGATCATTCATATTTTCAACATGTTATCTTACTTTACTAACACATTATAGTACTTGACTCTATGATTTGATTAAGATCTTGAACTCTGATGATGTTGTTTAACAAAAATATGACTTGCAACAAACTTAAAATGAATACATTGTTTCAGACTTCAACTTCATATGATCAATTGATAATTATTGCAAACTGAATATGTTTAAATTTGAAATATATGAGATCATTGATGTATACTCTCGATATATTGTTTGAATCTATGTTAAGATATTGTTTCATATCAGTATAAATTATCTTTGATAGTTTCTAGATTCAACAAAGAAGATAAACAAGATTTTAAAAGTTATAAAATTTGATCAAGAAGTGAAAACAGACTTGCTTGCTATTACACATCATCATTTTCATTGAAATCATGAATTAAATTTTCTTTTCAAGAACTGCTTTTTCTATGAAACAAGCACTAAGAATCAATGTATTGAGTCTTAATGAAATCAATTAAATAAAATGTTAATTTATTGCTGACATGTATGTTATCTACTCAACAGCAACTCATCTTCATACTAATATGAGCATAAATATACTGTCACAATCTTCATGAAGAAAACAGTTTCAACTTTAAATCATCAGCAAATCACATTTGTCTTCATGCTATCTACATGCTCATACTACGTTGAAAAATGTATTCATATGTTAAAAGCTGAAACTATTATAAGATTTGTCAACAAAAGAATTAACTCAACTGTGTTTCAAATCAATCATGAATTCTCTATCATCACTCAGAACAGATCTCAAATCTAGCTTTTCAACTTAATTCAATTTTGCTTGATGAATTGTCAATAAATGTAAAAAGATATAATATGCTTTTATCTTGATATGCTTGATTTATCATGCTAATGAATGATAGTAATTGATAAGTATCTATTTATTAATGTTTTTAATTGATGTTTGAAAGTCATGACTGATCTTCATATTAATACAAAGTAGCTGAACATTAACTTTGAGAAGAAATTTGCACATCATAATCAATTGCACTATCAAAAATATCTTTGCTTGAAAAAGTTAGTTTATCATCACATTGCATCAAATAGTTTATCTGACATGCATCAGACAGCACATTCAAATGATGATGTACATTGAATGTTTAAGATCAACAAAGATAATGAGTAATTGAATATGTCATAGACTTAATAGACAAGAAAGTCACTGCTCAGCATGTGTCACATTAATTATGACTCTGTTGTATATGTAATTTTGTTAATTTTTAATGATTTATATGAAGTGAAAAAACATCATACATCGCACTTGTATTGATATGATCAGACAGTATTACTTCAAAACAAATGATTCTCATATTGACTTGTTATTCAACATTAAATTCTGTCATGAATGTGATGATTCAAACTTATGAAATGTTTTTTCTGAATCATCTTTGACTTTCAAATCACATCACGTTGAAGTTATTAATTTTATTAACTTTTCTTCTATTACTTCAACATTTCAATCATTAAATTTTCAAGCTTTCATTGAATTACAGCTCGTCACTCGATTCTTACAATTAAATCATCATCAAGCAGAGATTGCATGACAAAAGTCAATTTCAACAAGCAAACTCTTCATTAAATGAAATTTATCAGCAGCAAGTAAAATTATAAAGACTCATATTGTGTAATTTTCTGCAGTAAGCTATCAGTTTAAAATATATTATATCATGAAATGATGTTTCATTAATGACACTTAACAATCAGTAACTTGTAAAGAATGAAAATGAAATATGTTTCATACATTAATCTTTATATTTGTATGAAACAACAAACTGATTAACTTTCTAAATAAATTGTGCTCAATTTTCAATTATCAATGTTCAGATCAAAGATCTGAATGACTTTATTCAATGATGTTTTTTATCTCAAATGAAATGATATATTGATGCATTTATGAATATACTTTGCAAATCATATCTTATCAATGATTGAAATTAAACTGATTATCAAGTCAAGTTTTGAGTTAACATTTTGAACTCAAATTGAGATTGAGTCAAGTTACTCACATTTTCAACTCAACTTAAGTCAAGTTACTTATATTTTCAACTTGATGCAACTCAACTTGACTGAAAATTGAGTTAACTTGACTTGATTTATCAAGAACTTAAGCTTGATGTCAAGAGAGTTAAATATAGAAAATTTTCCGATTTTTGACTTTTGCATTATCTTTTTGCATTATCTTTTTGCATTATCTTTTAATAAAGAGTTATGAAGAGAAACATAAAGATCATTTGATAGAAAGTCATAAAGAGAAACATGAAAATCATTTAATAAAGAGTCATGACAAGAAACATGAAGAGAAACATAAAGAAAAACATGAAAAGAAACATGAAGAAAAACATGAAGAGAAACATGAAGAAGAACATGATGAGAAAAATGAAGAAAAAACATGAAGATCATTTGACTTTGATAGAAAGTCATGACAAGAAAACATGATAGAAAGTCATGAAGAAAATCATAAAGACTGTTCAATCAAGCTATTTACATTTATTTAATATTTTGTCAAATTGAATTAAGTTTTTGAGTCGAGTTATTGAATCAAGCTTCTCAACTCGACTTGAATGCTTAAGTTCAACTTCTTAATTTGACTTAACACATTTTTAAAAAAAATTCAATTTGACTTGATACTTTTCAAGTCAAGTACTCAACTTGAACTTAAGTACTTAACTTGATGTACATCAATCATTTGACGAAACCAGCTAAAACTGACTACAAGCTCATCAAGCTAGCATCAGTCAAAAATATCTGTTTAGTCAAGCTTCTAGCTCACAAGCTTTAATAGTCACTCATTAACAACTAATAGCTAGCTACAAGCGCTTGTATCTTTTGATGACAGTCATTTGCTCAAAAGACATCAATTGCTCAAAAGATATAATGCGCAATACATGTTTGCTTTTTGTACGTTTCTACATTCAAGATTCATATGTAATCAAATAAATCATTTGATGAATTAATTATTTAAGTAGCTATTTAACCATCTATTTAAACATGAAGAATGCTTGATAGAGAATTATGTAAAGAGTCATGAAGAGTGCTTGATAGAGAAACATGAAGAGCGCTTGATAGAGTGCTTGATAGAGAAACATGAAGAGCGCTTGATAAAGAAACATGAAGAGCGCTTGATAGAAAAACATGAAGAATGCTTGATAGAGAGTCATGTAGAGAGTCATGTAAAGAATCATGTAGAAAGCATTGTTTAACTCATGTTATGCGCTCGATTGACGCGTATTTTGAAGCATGTAGAATGTTTAATAAAGTGTTTGATAGAAAGCTCAGTCAATAGCTCAATAAATAGCTCAGTAGAAAGATTGATAGAAAGATTGATAGAAAGATTGATAGAAAGATTGATAGAAAGATTGATAGAAAGATTGATAGAAAGATCAGTAGAAAGATTGATCGAAAGATCAGTAGAAAGCTCACTAAATGACTTGATTAAAAGATCAGTAGAAAGCTCAGTGAAAAGCTCAGTAGAAAGTATTGTTTGAAGCACTGTTTGATGTGTTTTATGCGCTCAATTGACGCGTTTGATAGAGAGTAGAATGAAGAGTAAATAAATAAGTAGAATGAAAAGTAAATGAGCGAGTAGATAGACGAGTAGAATGAAGAGTAGATGAGCGAGTAGATAGACGAGTAGAATGAAGAGTAAATGAGTGAGTAGATAGACGAGTAGAATGAAGAGTAAATGAGCGAGTAGATAAACGAGTAAAGTGAAGAGTAGTGCTAAATCAGCTAAATCAGCTTGTAGCTGATTTATGTAGCATGTAAGCTAATCAATGATGCAAACTCAGCTGACAGCTAGCTTGTAGCAAACGTCTCATCTAGTAGCTAGCATATGCATCTCAAGCGCATTAGTATTGAATAAACTCTGCTCACTAGCTCACAAGCTATCTAAGCTCTTTGTCAAAACATTGATGTAATCAATTTAACTGAAATGATAAAAGTGAAATTACATACATGACAATAAAGATTCAGAATGTTGTATGTATCAATGAACTGCTTTCATATTTTAAGAGATTGTTTGAATCAACATATCAAATATATGTCATTATTGAAAAACAAGATGAAGCTATCTTGCATAATGATTTGAAATATTCAATTCAAGACATCATCAAGAAACTTAACATCAAGAAAAAATTCAACATCAAGAAGAAATTTCATGTCAAAAAGAAACTTGATGTCAAGAAAAAACTCAACATCAAGAAAAAACTTAACATCAAGAAGAAACTTGACATCAAGAAAAAACTCGACATCAAGAAGAAACTTGACATCAAGAAGAAACTCAACATTAAGAAGAAACTTGACATCAAGAAAAAACTCAACATCAAGAAGAAATCTTCTATTAAGAGAAAGTTTCATATCAGTATGAAGTTTCATATATGTTACGAGTGTGTCGAAATTGAATAGAATTTTCTAGTCAACAAGCTCTAGAAGTTTTGACTCATGTTGAATCTCTAGCCTCAACACTCTATTCTAGCGCTTTCGATACTTGAGCAAACCTGCTTCGTTCTCTTTGTTTTGCCCTACTATAGATACAGCTCGAAACTCTCTTTGATTTCTTCTGTATTCTTAATATTCTAGTTATAGCTATCTCTATTGATCAAACATTCTATTCAGCTACGCACTATCTCGCTGCAGTGTGATTAGATTCTAGACACGATCTCAACAATATACTATGACATGATCTGATTTGCTAACTGATATAAAACTCAGAACACTCAAACATAATTCAGACTTCATATTGTTTACTCTGAATAAATTTAAAAATATTGATAAATTTCAATTCAATAATGAAGAAGAGAATTTATTATCATCATCTTATTATTTCAATGAAATATCAGAAATGTTCATACTTTACAACATTACAATTTCATCACGTTTTAAACTGACTTTCAAGATTATATATTTTACATTTATTATATATTAATATGAAGATTATTAATGAAGTTTTCAGAATTATGATGATAATGTTGATATCAATTTAAGTAAAATGCAAAATCAGAATGTGACTTGATTAAAATTGAAATATAAATGCATATGATTTCAAGTGTCAGTCAGTGAATTTTCAGATCATCAATTTACTAAATCAAGAAAATAAAGAAAGAAAATGATTTACATGCATTATGTTGAAATCGTGTCTAGAATCTAATCACACTGCAGCGAGATAGTGCGTAGCTGAATAGAATGTTTGATCAATAGAGATAGCTATAACTAGAATATTAAGAATACAGAAGAAATCAAAGAGAATTTCGAGCTGTATCTATAGTAGAGCAAAACAAAGGGAACGAAGCAGATTTGCTCAAGTATCGAAAGCGCTAGAATAGAGTGTTGAGGCTAGAGATTCAACATGAGTCAAAACCTCTAGAGCTTGTTGGCTAGAAAATCTTATTCAATCTCGACACACTCGTAACATTATCTTCTTCTCTTTAAAAGTCATGTTTCTATGACTTGTAGTGTAGTTCATAGCACTGACGTAGAGTCTTGATGCCTGCCTTTCTATCAACCTTTCTATTGATTCAAATCAACTCGTCAAATGTCTATTGTAGCAGACTCACTATGTGAAATAGAATGATCATTGAAGCAGGCTCACTAGTCGACTTGCTCATCGAAGAGATCGACTATCGGCTTGTCATTGAAGCAGGCTCACTAGTTGCACGTGAACGTGAGGTAGATCGATTCACTGATAGGTAGAACGATGAGAGTAGATATGTCATTGCATTGACGAAGAGTGTCATTGAAGCAGGCTCACTACGAGAACGTCATTTGTAGCAGACTCACTAAATTGATCTGACGGCACAGATTGTTTTGACTCGCCTGATTCACGAGCTTTCGAGGCGAAGAGGGAAAGGAATTGAACAGATTGTTTTCACTCGTCTGCTTCATGAGAATGAATTGATTCTCAAGCAATTCACGAAGGTTCTTTATCGTCGATTCTCTTAATCGGGTTGAACAGCTTATTTTCACTCGTTTGTTTCACGAGAATGGGTTGATTCTCTTGATCGAATGAACTTTGCGTACTTAGTGAGCAGTAAGTTGTCTAGCGATTCAAACAGCCTCGTCGTTGATTCTACCAAACTTTCTAGTATTGTTCAGTCTTTCGATTGCATCGATCATCAGGTAAATGAATTTCTTTAGACTCGTTCTGTCTGTACGAGTATCTTGAATGAGTATTGATATCGATATCATGTGGTTAACGAATTCTTAATATAATGTTGAGATCGTGCCTAGAATCTAATCACACTGCAGCGAGATAGTGCGTAGCTGAATAGAATGTTTGATCAATAGAGATAGCTATAACTAGAATATTAAGAATACAGAAGAAATCAAAGAGAGTTTCGAGCTGTATCTATAGTAGGGCAAAACAAAGAGAACGAAGCAGATTTGCTTGAGTATTGAAAGCGCTAGAATAGAGTGTTGAGGCTAGAAGTTCAACATGAGCCAAAACCTCTAGAGCTTGTTGACTAGAAAACTCTATTCAATCTCGACACACTCGTAACACATTATAATACAATGACATTATATTTTTTAATTACAAACTATGCATTTGTTGTGATCAATCTTCATACAGACATGTATATGCTGTTTTGTATCATTCATAATCATTATGTTACTCATAATCATAAAATTGCATCATTTTAATCATGATATTACTCATACATGTATTCTGCTTTCTGTATTCTGCTGCTTGTTAATCATATTCACGTTGTAATCATATTAATGTATTTTGTTTTATGTTGTTTATAATCATCATATTGTTTGTAATCATCATGTTATCTGTAATCATCATGTTGTTTATAGTTACAAGATCACATCATTTTAATCATGATGTTACTCATATATATATTTTGCTTTTTATGTTTTGCTTTTTATGTTTTACTTTTTATATTTTGCTTCTTGTATTCTGCTTTTTATATTTTGCTTCTTGTATTCTGCTTCTTGTATTTTGCTTCTTGTATTTTGCTTTTTGCATTCTGCTTCTTATATTCTACTTCTTGTATTTTGCTTCTTGTATTCTACTTTTTATATTCTACTTCTTGTATTCTGCTTCTTGTATTCTGCTTCATATTCACGCTGTAGTTATACTGATATGTGTATTCTGCTTTGAATCATTCATAATCACTGTATTGTCTGTATTCACAGTGTCATGTCGCTCGTAGTCACGATGTTTTATCACTCATTTCATGCTTTCGCTCATATTCAATGTGTTACTCAATACTAGAACAATGCATCTACACAGTGTAGATTGATCTAAAGATTGTACTACAATTTACATTATTAACTACGAACATCAGATTAACATTTATGAGATGAGTTTTGAATTTTGAGATGAATTCACAGCCTCGCTCGCTTGACATTCGACATTCGACATCTGAGATTTGAGTTATTTCAGTTTGCACGATATGGTCTGTCGTAGTTGATTCTACAAATCTGATTCTTATTTTGCACTTTTTGAAGATTCGCTAATTTTCATGAGGCTCTCGGCAAATAAAATAAAAAACGATACAGGTTTCGCAATCAACGATATTTCCAAACGTGACTCAGTTCGAAGAAAACATAGCCATTGCTTCAGCGTTTTATCAGCGCTTCCACTCTATTAGGTCGCAGCAATTGAAACTGGCCCTGGTCGTACGTGCCATACCGACTCGCTTGCTGGTGAAAAGTATCTTCCCACAGCTGCAAAGACACTTTGTGGGTCACGAAAGACTGTGGAAAGTAGGGATATTCACCTCCGCCATGTCAACCTCCGCTTCATCGCATACTTCCTTTCTTGATTTTCTGCGGCGCTCATATCCATCAATAGTACCGTCTACAGCTTCCGAAGCCGAATTTCCCCAGATCTTCCACAGCATCTATCCAGAAGTCTCCTACACTGACAACGAGAAGATAGAAATATCGCAATGGCTGACAACTTCGTCACGCTTAGCAACGCCCGATCAAGATGAAGCAAAGCATGCGGAGCGTCTTGGTTCCCTCAACATACATCTCTCGACCCGCACCACGCTGCTCGGAAGTAAGCCATCCGTAGCAGACGTTGCGTTATACCACAGGATTGCACCTGCAGTTGCATCGTGGACGCCTGAGGAACGCACAGGCGAAAAAGGATATCACCATATCGTGCGATTCGTCGACTTTGTTCAGAATGCACCTCTCTTTGCACTGTCACTGAGCGAGGAGGAAAAGATTAAGATCGATGTGGACGACGTTAAATACGTACATAAGCCTTTGGGTCCTAAAGCCGAAAAGGAACGCATAAAAAAGGAAAAGGCAGCGGCAGCGGCAGCAGCTATTGCAGCCGGCGATGGGCAGGCGCCATTAGTAGTTGGCAGGGGCAAGGGACAAGACAGAGGGAAGAATGTCACAGAAAAGGCACAAGGCACTGCGCAAGAGGTTAAGGACAACGCCGAAGCCACAGTCGCTGGTGACCAACCTTCCCAGCCAAAGAAAGAGAAGAAGGAGAAACAGCCCAAACCTCAAAAAGCTCCCGCAAAGGAGACCCCCCTCTCACCCTGCCTCATCGACCTGCGCGTCGGCCACATCATAAAAGCCATCCCCCACCCCAACGCTGACTCCCTCTACGTTTCCACCATCGCCTGTGGCGACCCTCCAGGCACAGACAATACATCCGAACACGAAGGCCAAGTCGTCCGAACTGTCTGTTCTGGCCTCAACGGACTAATCCCCCTCGAAGAAATGCGAAACCGCAAAATCATCGCTGTATGCAACCTCAAACCCGTAACTATGCGCGGCATCAAGTCCGCAGCTATGGTTCTCGCCGCTTCGCCTCGTCTTGCTCCAGGAGAAGAGGATAACCACAAGGGGCCGGTGGAGCTTGTGGATCCGCCTGCAGATGTGAAGGCCGGGGAGAGGGTGTTCTTTGAGGGGTGGGAGGGGGAGCCTGAGGGGGTGCTGAATCCGAAGAAGAAGGTTTGGGAGACTTTGCAGCCGGGGTTCACGACTACGGACAGTTTGGAGGTGGGCTTCGAGGTGGGCGTTGTGGAGCAGTTGAAGGGACAGGGTAAGGATGGGGTGGGGAAGCTGATTACTGGGAGTGGGGGACTGTGCCATGTAAAGAGTCTAAAGGGGGCAACTGTTCGATAAGTTGAAAGAATCAATACTGAGCAGTTCGATTGAGGTTTTTGCTAGTCTATCCCATGGCTGTGACCATAAGTGGGCTGGGTTTTCCATTGATGATATGTTGGAATCGGTATCACGCTTCATGAAAAACTTTGTTGCAGCAAGCTTGCTACACTATCCCTGTTATTCAGAACGATTAAGCGCGTCCGACCAATAGTCACGTGATACAAGCTTCCAAAGTAAATATGACCGCTGCCGCGACAATCTCTAACAGCCGCAAAGCAAGTCATGCAGAGCATAAATTACTGACTTCTTGCTATAGACATAATGTTACACTTCTCTTGGAGCTTGCTGTCTCAAGTGCTGTTCATTGCTTCTACTAGATCCGCCCTGCGCCTTCCCAAAGCCTCAATTTGAGTCATCAATGCTCTTTCGTTTGTGGACTGAACGTACTCGACTCTCCATATTTCTGTGTTGACTCACTTCATCCATTTCCTTTTCATCAAGCTCTACTGTCCTTCTCTTGGATCATCTGAAATTACCGGATATCAGTATCACTGCTAATATTGACTTGTGCGTTTTGAATTGATATCCTATTACCCTAATTTAGGATTGTTCTTGAACAAATATGAGCTGGAAGGAGTACGTCAAGCGGGACTCCGTGGTAAAGCCCGTCAAAGTCTCCCTGCGCAAGGCTAAGCGCTTTTTTGCCGTTGCAAGTGGATCGTAAGTTTGGTTTATAAACGGTTAATCTCCTTTGGGAATGACCTAATGAATGATCTTCACTCGGAAATTCTCTCAATACAGACTCGCCACGTCGCTAACGAAATATTAGGACGTACGGGAGCATCATTCGGGCAGAAGGCCAGGTAGTTTCAGGCTTTCACGGCAACCCCGAAGACACAGTCACCAAAAGGGCTCATCTTTGAGAAAAGCCTGAGCTCGTCGCAAGGATCGATAAAGACCGCTATTGGGAAGACAATGGTGGAGGTATTTATCCTGATGCCATACTACGAGAGCCGTCTGCACTGAAAGAGATTTAAGACTGCGATCTAGGGTATCTACTTACAGACGGCAACATCCATTCTCGCGAAGTCGCTAGCCTTACGAGATCAGCAAACGAGAAAACTGTGCTCCATATCCCAGCGGTGATCATTGTAGTGGGCAACGTCAAACCTGCAAAACCCAATCTTGCGAATATATCGGTCGGCCTTCCTTTCTTTGCAAGCGCAACCGACTCAATTATTATCTATAAAGACTGTAGCGATAGTCAGCTCTGGGTCGTTGCCGCCAAAGGACTATTCTCACCTCTTGCCAAGTCAAGCACTGACGGTGACAATATTGATCTTACAAAAGGGGATGATCTAGCGGTCTACAAGGATGAAGAAGCCTTTAATCAGCGATGCAAAGTACAGGATATCGAAGTAATTAAGGCCCAAGACCGAAAGGCCATCAAGGGTATCTCACTTGGTCCTCAGTGGGATGCAGCAACTTGTGCTTTGGTGAACGTTGGTCTTCTGCTGGACGAGACTCAGCTCCAGCCGGACGACCTATACGATCTACTAGAGGAGGAGGCATTTACTCGGTTGGTTATCGTATGCAAAACACACAATCACCTGCACCGCTCCGAGCTCTCCTACTCCGACACAAATAGTCAGAAGTGACTGTGCAGCTGAAAGACAGGGAAACTTCGAGACGCGCATATTGCCAATCGAGCAGCATACAGGCTTGAAATGAATTCATCCAGCAATGAGATGAAAGTCGCGATCAAGACCAACAGATCGATCGACCGGGAATTCTCCATACTCTCCAGCATCGAGAAAGCCGAGTATACAGCAGATGTCCTTAGCCGAAAGTCTAATCGTGCAACGCCTGCGCAGGTGATATAAGCGGCTGACAGTCAGATACATGTATCAGCACTAGAGCTGTCCGACGAGGTAAAGACTTTTCGTAACGATTGTTCCATCTGCTGTGGAGAAGAGCAGATCATGTCAATAGTACTTAAGAAACTAGACTCTGTCGAGGAAAACACAACGGACTTTGCACTCAACTTTCCTATGGCGGTTGGACTAGCGAAGCGAAACATCGATCTTGTATCGTCGCAATGTACTTGTTTCCAGTGTTCGCTCCTGCTCGAAAGGTCTATATACCAGGAAGAACTCACCGCTAGGATCCCGGCTGTTGAGTACGAAGGAGCCAACAAAATCTATATTGACCACCAGCTTACTCTAGCCATTACTGATGGTCTCGCGACCCGAGCATCTGGAATAGTACGAATATCATGGCAGCCCGGACCGCACACTAGAATCCAAGGACTGATGTGCGAAACAAAATTCCGAAGATCGGAAGTTATGCGGCGACGCCAAGTCATGGACTGGATACTTCGCCAATTTCTCGATAACTGTTTGACGCGAGAGACTTTTGGTGAAATAGGGCCATGGGTCAAGTTTCCACAAGCGACTATCGACAAGCCGGTCTGGAAAGCTGGTTAATTCGATATCCTTTAGCAGCAGGGCTCTGTCAATTGATCCGCTTTCTTGAAATGCTAAATCTTTCAATTGGAATGAATACGCTTGAGGTGGTCCAAAAGACGAAGCTCTTGCATGTCACTGTTACCTCTACAATGAATGGCATGCTACACGGAAATAGGGCACGGGTGTATCCGTTACTTCAGGTAATATATCGAGGTTTCAACGCTCCAAGTGTTCCGCGGGACATGGAAACAGCATCGATCCTTGGAGTGGTGAAACTCGGGGCTAAACTAGAACTCGCCCTCGATCCCTATTTCCGAGACGTCAAAAGTTTCCTTGGCACGATTTCCCCGTTGTCAAGACGGGAATTCTGTAAACGCGTTCAGATTGTCGTTTTCTGGGCTCTCTACCGCCAAAAAGGACATGCGACTGCTCAAACCTTCTTCCAAAAATAGTCGCCATGAAGAAGAACTAGCAACAGCAGCTTTGGACCCGATGATGACTCTTCCCGGTGAAGCAGTGGAAAACGTGCTCGGGTCTATATTTGCTGATACTCGGCTAATTTCTAATCCACATCAGAGCAAAGCGCCTCCTCCTTTCGCGACTCCATTTGGCGCAAGCGTATTAACGTGTAGTAAGAGAGGATACGGGGTCATGTTCTACTATACGACCCCGAAGACCCAAAATCCTTTAAACCAGACGCTGTTTATAAGCGAAGAACAGAGCATCTGAAGGAAACATACGGGCTCGGATTTCTCTTCGTGCATCCACCACACGAGATGCCCGAAAATACTCTCACCCCCAAACCTCCAACATCCACGCACTGTAACTTTCATTCCAGCATCGTGCGCGTCTGGTCCGCATTACCGCCCACCACTGAATGGAATCTAAACCCAATTGACACAAAAACCTTAACCTCGCTCAGATCGACCACAGACCTCGTTTGGAATAATGACGAAGAAGCCATTACGGCTTTCGTTACGGCGGTGCGGATTGAAATCTGCGCCGGCAGTGGGAGAGGCGACATTCATCAAGCGAGCATCGAGGATGAGATTAGAGAGGTTTTGCCAAGCTTTTTTAAGGCGATGACGGTTGCAGGGAGTGGGGTGGGATATGTGCATGATTGGAAGAAGAATACGCTTAGGGATAAGATTACGTATGAGCTTGCTTTGCGAGAGGGATGAGGTAACGTTGGATGGCTTGTTGGTGTAGGAGGGAGGTAGAGGTACTGGTATAAGCAACCGGTTTCCCATATCGATATTCCTATCCTCCAAAGAAACACAAATCATCGGCGGTCCATAGCCCCTCTCTCAATCCAAACCTCTCATTTGCTATACGTAGGTCACAAACAATTCGAACTTTGGCTCGCTCTCGCAGTCTGTGGTCTTCTGTTAATTAGGAGAGAATCTTATTAAAGATAGGATGACGAAGAAATCAAACGAGTGAGATTTAAGAAACCATCACTTTGATCCACATTCAACTCGATCGGGTGCCTCGATTAGCTGGATCATGGGATGAGTACTAATGATGAAGGTCAACGCGAGGGGTTGGTAAAGAGAGCGAGAGTGTGTGATTAGGAGTGTGGGTTGAGGGGTTCAGGATTTTCTTGAGGGGTTGGGGTTAAAGATGATCGGGCGAAGAAAGAAGGGAGAGAGCGGGAACACGACACAAAGTGACGGGGAAGGAGCGTGAATGATGTGCGTTATGAGAATTGCGGGATAAGGGAAGGTTTTCGGGATGGGGAGAAAGAAAAGATTGTGTTGTTGAATAGGTTTTGGTATTACTTTTTGCTTCTGGTAACATACGCTTCTTTGGAGAAGAAAGATCGTTGGAAACGTTGTATAATCGTCTTATATGATCATTCTCGTTTCCCCCTTTCCATGTTTTCGACTTGGTGCTGAAGCTTTTCCATGTCTCGGCAGTGTATTTATACATGGTGCACATCTCGTACCGATGTATACAAGTGCCTTTTGATATTTTTGTACTCTAGCGTCTGTCAAACCGAAGTACGCGAACTCGGCAAGTTTCACTTGATTGAACTGCTGAGAATGAACGATTACGGGTTTCTGTGTTGTTCGTGCGGTGGTTAGTTTCGAATAGACAGACAGACGTATCTGGAGGTATGAACAATGTTGATATATATGATCAAAACAAAGGGCACGAATGACGGACGGACGGGCTTTAGGTCTCGGTTCGTTTATCATCATTCTTATCGTTCTCCTACCACCCCATCTCACTACCCCTCCTCCTCCTTCTTCCTCTTCATCTATCTCTTGCGCCTCTCGATAGATTCTTTGACACCATCGGGGATACCGCTGCAAGAGCAGGTAGAACAAGAGAGCAAAAGCACACCGTCGTTTGCGGTGTTTAGGGAAGAAAGTCGCGTTGCTGTTGGTTGTGTGGTAGAGCAATGTGTGATGCAGCGGAGGTTGCATGTTTTGGATTTTGTTGGGGGGAGAAGGGAGCGAGCGCCCGGGGGGATGGGGAGGTATGGGTTTTGGCAGGAAGGTTGGATTGGATTGGATGGGGAAGGGATTCTTTTTTCCTTTTTCCCCTCGTCCTCACTCATCGCGAGCACTGAATTGAATCAAGCGTGCTAAAGAAAAAAAGAAGCGAAAAAAAACCACCCATCGTCACTAATTTTCATCAAAACCCCACCGATCAACCTCCTTGAAACTTCAAACCCCCTATCTCCCTATCTATAATACAGCGATCACTTCTGAATATATTTTCTTTGTCAGCCAAATCCCCCCTTCTCCGAACAACGCTCGTGGATATCGATTTGTTAGAGAGAGAGATGGGGTGAAGGGTTTGTACTATGGACGAGTACGTGAAGCGGTTGGGCGGGGAAAAGAAGATGGAAAGTCGGGAGGATGGGTGGCGAGTTGTTTCTGGGGGAGGGGGGGGGAAGGGGATGATGTTTTTGTGGGTTGGGTTCGGGAAGGAAGAGGTGAGAATTGGGTGAGTGAGGTTGTGTAGGTTGGGTTATTTGAACTTTGAGATTCCTAGCTAGGGGTTTCAGAGGGATATGGAGCGGCTTGATTGGTGATGGCGGGAAGCTGAGTCGTGATTCATTTATAGAGGGTGGGTTTGCAATGATTCAATTCTTAATTCTGTTGAATTTGAGGAGCTTCTCGCAACGTTTGGTCTCATTTTCCCCTTCCCCCACTTTGGAAGCCCCTCGCAATCCCCCCTTCCCACGATAATCCTGACATCCCTTCCCCCTCACACTCGCACCCCACGATAACCCTGACATCCCTTCCTCCTCACACTCTCACCCCACGATGGCCCTCACAAACCTCCCCCTCCCCCCTCTCCCAATCCCGTTCCCACCTCACCCCCCACCACCCTCTACCTGCCTAACCTTCTCCGCCCCGGGCAGCACATCCCACGCCGGAATCACAAAGACCGTCTCCGGATGGTGAGTGTGGCGGTACAGGCGGGATGTGCATTCGATCCATGTTACCCTCCCTTCACCACCAATCTCACCATCATCACCGTCGTCATCATCGTCCGAGGACTCGCTAACACCAGCAGCGCCAAATCCACACTTGCGGGTGCTGGAGCCGTAGCCATCGGCGATGCGGAACTCCTCGGCTAGGCGGTCCCACAGCGCGGTGCTCAGGCCTGCAAGCACATAGCGATCTTGTCCCGCCACCAGTTCCCTGACTCCAGGCCCTGCTGCACCTCCTGTGGTGGAGGCAGAAGTGGTGGTGGATTGTAATTGCTGGGAAAGCCGCACAGCAGGCACGCAGGCTTCGCCGGCGAGGAGTTGGCGTAGGGAGGCGATTTCGCGCTCGTGGGCGGCGAGGCGGTGGGGGAGGGTGAGGAGTTGGTGGAGGATGGTGTGGGGTGCCGGGTTGCTGGGGTGGTTGAGGTTTTGGCGGGTGGGATTGGTCGAGGGAAAGAGGGGGTGATTGGGGTTTTGTGGATTGGTGCGGCTGGTAGATGAGGAAGGAAGGAGGATGGAGAGAATGCCGCCGGCGGGGGCGTAAATGTCGTCGAGGGAAGTGAGGAGGGTGTTGGCGTGCTCGATCATCTTTCCAGTATTCGCGCTGGTGAGGATCGGACACGCCAGCGCGGTGGGTACATTCGGTACCCCGCTAAAATCATGTCCAGCAGAGGAAATCGTATCCCTCAAACTCTCAAGCGGCTGGTTCTGCGCCTCCGCCTCGTTCTCATACGGTACTTCTAGGTTCTCCAGAAAATCAAACGGACCCCCTTCCCCATTATTCGAAAGAACCTGTGGTTGCAGCAATGAGATGAGCAAACACAGCGCCTGGGCGTGCTGTTTGAGCTGCACTAGGCTTGGTGCGGACGCGGTGGGGTGGGTGAGGAGGGAGCAGGCTAGGTGGGCGAAGTGGGTTTTGGAGGGGAAGGGGAGGCGGGATGTGGCGGTTAGGGTGGCGAGGACTGGGGGAAGGTAGGAAGGAAAGCGGGGGGGTGGGGGGACTGGGGAGGTGGTTGTTGGTTCTGGGGGAGGGCGGGGTATGGGTGTTTGGGAAGGAGGAGGGCGGATGTAGCGGGTGGTGGTTGGGTTGGGTGGGCTGAGTGGAGGGGGAGAGGGTTCCCAGGCTTCGAATGTCATTTTGTTGGGTGTCTGAGGGTGGTGTCAAGTTCCGGTGATGCTGAATTCCTGTTGCGTGGTCAGAGAAAAGGTCAGAGAGAACAAACGAGTTGAGCGCATATTCTCAGGATAATAAATGCCGAAGAATGTCTAATGATAGCACTGCCGTTTCCGGCATTGGAATGCAAATATCAGAAGCAGAGTAAGATTAAGCGAGCAAAACACTCTGTCTGAGATCCCAAGCAGATAGAATTGTAGATGATATCTGGATCCCATAGCCCCGAGGATTGTGAATGGCCCTGTGTGTTGGCTCATTGCCCGAGTCCTCGTTTCCTCCTGGACTCCGCTAGTAGAAGCGATAGATCAGGATCTGTGCCAAGAGCATGAAGTCAGGTCGTTTTAAGATAGATGTATTCGTAGATCTGAAGCGAGGACTGCAAACGTACGTTTGCCATCTCGGGATCAGGCCGAGGCGAACACAAATGTAGTGTCTTTGTCACACACGCCGGATCCTAGTACTTCTCGGTGTCAATGGAGTAACGAAAGCGTTCGGCCCCATTCTATCGATCCCACTCGTCCGACCATCGGCAACGACGAAAGCTGGAGAGGGCTGCAATGTTGAAGTTGGTCCGTATATCACCGTACTTACCGGTGTGGCAAGATGGCGTTCGGGACGTCTTGTAGTTGAAGGAGAGCCAACAAGGACCTCTTGCAAACGGCTATGAGCCTCGGTCGTGTCCGGTTCCGCGCGGTTGTGATGGCCAAAGTTCTCCTTTTTGATGTCTGTGCCAGGCGACTTTGGGTGCAAAGCGATTTGTTTTTTAATTAGTGGTGTATTCCCTGGTTGATCCTCGTGTACTTGGAACTCAGCGCCGGACGATTTGGTTCTTGCACTACGTTTGTATACTTTTCTCGGAGCCTTTCGGTTAGGTAAACCTTCATAACCTTCGTTGGTGGCCAAGGTATCTAGGTTTGCTGTCTTGCTAGAGCCGGCCGATACAGATTTGCCGCGTGGAGATTTTCTGAGGTATTGTAACTGGGCATTCTGCTGCTCCAACCGTCCTGCAGCCTTCAGTACGCTGGGAGGGACAACTGCGACTGTTGTAGATTGGAGAGCCTCAACTTCATGGTGTGGTAGTGGGGTTTCTGTCTGAATACCTGGACTCTTTGGCGCGAGAGCGGCATTGTTCCCTGTAGATCTTTGCCGGCTTATCTTCTGGCGACATTCTAGCAGTAACGTTTCAGGGTCACTAAGACTGCTCGAAGGAATCGGTGATTCTCTTTGAACAGCTTCCGTAATATGCGTAGTCATATCGCCCAATATAGCCTCAAGCTCATCATCGTCCATCATAGGCGCCCCAATCTCCGATGAAGGTGCATTACGCATACTCTCCATCAGGTGGTCCTCGGCTTCCAGAACCTGCTTGACATCGTGATACGAGGTAGATGAAGCTTCAGAAATAGCTCGATCGTGATTGTGAACAGCTGCTACTGTCTCATCGCCTTGACTTTGGAGTTCCTCCGCATCGGTCTTGTCGTTGTCCGCGTCGACGGTGCGGATCTCGTTGGAGTCGGCAACTTCTGGCTGATCATGTTCTCCATCGCCGTTATCACTGTCCGCTTGCTCCCTGAGGGCTTCCTCTGTCTCCTTAATTGAGGGCGGACAAACAATGCTATCGCCATGACTCTGCCAATATTTCTTACCAACGCCTTTACCATAGACGTCAAAGCCTTCTCCGTGGCGAATTTGCCATCTCATCTTGTTGGTCGGCTCCGGTTTAGCATCAAAGAATGCCTCGATACCCTTACGCACACTCTCGTATCTTGACTTGAGTGCTTCAACGCCCCCCCAAGCCTTGAGCTGCTCACGAGTGAAGAAGCCATCCTCGATTAAGGCTTCGACAACTTTGAACCACTTGAGCGGTAAGGTGTTGCCATTGATGGGTGATCCCTTCTGTAGTAGATAGACTCGGCGATCAAAAGCTTGGAGTTTCTTCCAGTCTGTCACGGTCGGCTTAGTAAATGGGTTCTTCGGGTCGTCCTTTGCTATTGACCATGTCTTGGAAGCCATGGCAGTCTTTTCCGACAAGCTAGTCGGCGACACTGATTTGAACCATACAGATCGTTTTGCAGCAGCTTTTGGACGAAGGACGTCGTCCATGGGATGGTATTTCATGTCATAGTCGACAGGTTTCCCTCCCAGGGTTTCGGCGCGTGTGGTACGGTGACGCACCGGGGTGGTCTGGTGGTCTGTGATAGGTTTTTGAACCATCTTGGGTATATCGAGATCCGAGTCTTCACCTGAGGATCCTTGACTCTCATTATCGTCCGAAAGCTGTTGCGGCAGGTGGTCATAGGCCCTTCTCTTGGCCGCAGCGTTTGGTCGAAGTATGTCGTCCATTGGATGATACTTCATGTCATAGTCAACGTGTCTATGACCTAAGCTATCTGAACGCGTTACTCGCTGACGCTTAGGGCTTGGTGAAGCACCTTCCACGCTGTCAGATGTTTTGGGTGACCTCGAGCTACGGGCAGGCGTGGGGATGATGTTGCTGAGACCGATGTCTATATTCGCTTTTCCGTTACTAGCCTTTGCAGGGATGGGACTCGGAGTAAAACCCGAAGAGTTGATAGGGATTGTATTTCCATTGGCATGGGGCTTTCGTGGTGGCATCTAAGGCTCGTCAGTACAATGAATGCTGATGGGAGGTACATGAAGAGTGATCACAGGTATCTTAAATTCGAACTAGATCTTGCATTGACGAGAACTTACTTTGCAACCTATGGCCAGGAGTATGTTAACCCCGGTCAATTGTACATAGAATGACTTCAAGAGGGTGATTTACGGGTTTTGCTGGCAAGCTAGGAAAATAACATCGAGATGCAGTGGGGCCACCGGATTGGACAAGTCTTCCAATAAGTACTGTAAAAAGTAGAGGCAATTGATGGTTGAAGGAGATAGTGTGAAGAGATGAAAAGGTGACGGTGAGATTTCTCTGAGCAACTAGCTTGGACTATTGGCCTTTCTGGGGAGACTTCACTTCTTGATGAATGACGTCGCTTACCAAGTGGTTTGGGTTTAGGGCTTTACATTTCTGCTGCTCGAAATAGGGCATATGAATTATTTAGGATGAACGGGAAGACCAGAAAAGTAGTTTATCGGACCTTGAAGCTGCTTCGCCTGTGCTGTAGGGTTGACAAGCTTCATAGACTGTTATTTTGACAAGAGAATGGTGAATGGTTTGAGCGGCGTAAACTTCACTTAGCTATGGTTTTGAGCATCTGATATGCCAGCCCTGTCATGGAAACTATCACCGGTCAGTAAAGCAGTCAAGCAGTTATCAGAAACGATGGTCAAAGCATGCAGAGAGTAGTCTGGATTTCAGGAAACATGTCAAGTTTTTGTTCAGCAGATCCAGCGAGAAGGATCTTCTACCATGGTAACGAGACGCCAGTAAGGCCTGTGGGCTAGGGAGCTCCGTGCAATGCTTTCTCGTCCTCAAACACCATCAAACACCGACACCGCCGCTGTGCATAACACCGTATAAAAAGTGTGGAAGCTAAAGAGCGTCCAGATTACCCGTCATCAGACCGTAGATGCATCGCTAGTAGCATAGATAACTAGGGAATCAAGAGAGCCAAGTAAGAAATCGATCTGTGTTCAGCCCCGTCTGGTGCGGCGAATCGCACTCAGGTCCACATGCACAGAGCTGGCGTCGGACTCGTTGTCGACCTCGATGGCGCCGGTGCCGGCAAAATTGCTGTGCTTTATTGGAGGATGCTCCACTTTCTCGTAAATAACGATCTCTATTGGCTCTGGTCTCGGTTGTTCGTGGGTGGTAGTCTCCGGTACAAAGTCTACTGTCTCCTGTGCCTCTCTCGCCTCCTGTGCTTCTTCCTCCTTTGCTTCCTCCTTGAGTTTGACCACCTCCTCCTTGGCTATCTTCAAGCAATTCGCGACCCTCTCTTTGGTCTCTTCAATCTCCAGCCTGCAATCCCCGTCTCTGAGCATCTGGTGCGCAGCAATTTCGCAGAGGCTCTGAGCTTTTTCCAGGTCTTGGTCCATGGTTTCGAACGCGGCATCCGTACTGGTGCCGCTGACCTGTCGGTTTATCCCAACCTTCAGACGCATCTTCGGGTCAAGCAGTGGAAACATGCCCGCTCCACCGCAGCGATCTCCGCCGATACCCATCGCCGCCATTCGATTCTTGAAACTTGCCGCTGTTTTCCCTTTCCTCAAGTTATTCCTGGCACCAGCAATGTTCCGCACGAGCATCTCAAAGGCATCTTGTATGTCCGAGTCGTAATAGACAACAATCATCGATCGGGTACGGTACCTTTGCGGACCGGACGCTCCGGACAACGCCAAGCTTGGTTTACGTTTTCGAAGGATATTCCTCGACGTGTCTGCGAGAACAATTGCATTGTTGGACACCGGCTGCGAGGTGGGCGGTACCGAGGCGTCTGTGATCACGATGGCAGTAGGTTCCGGGTTGTCGTCAGCTTTCGGCCGTAGCGACTCGGTCGAATCGTGTTTTTTCCGGGCCAACTTGACCTCGGTGAAGTGCGTCAGTCTTGTGAAGCGGGCATGTTGTTCGGTGACCTGCGCAGATAGTTCATCAAGTTGGGTCAGCCAGGATGGCAGGTTATCGATTATGTGGGTAAAGCTTTTGAGAGCGTCCATTGCCTCTGATATTGAAGAGAGTGAGAGTGAAGAGGAAGAGTCGAACGTTCGTGTAGGCCGCAATATCCAGATTAGAGTCGTAAGGTCGTAAAGGTTTTCCGATCGTCATAAAGGCATTGCCATGAGGGTTGGAAGAAAACAATTGCTGGTGGGTGAATGAGCGGTGGTGTCGGGCGGTGCAAGATGCCGTGTGGGGGGGGGGGGGGGTTGTCTTCGTTGACCTCGAATTGGCAGTAGAGAGACTACAGTATACAGCATGCAGGCACAGTGAAGGCCAGGTTCTGATTGATTGGGGTCTATGTGTGCCTACGATCAAGTAAGGTAGATTTCGCGGGTGGTACTGTAGCGAGAAATAAAGTAGTGGTTATTGTTATGGGAGGAGGAGGTGCGTGATGGTTATGGTGGATTGGTGGGAGAATGATGATGGACGGAGTTAAGTCCCTCGCGTGTTTTCACCTTCGGCCACGGCAAGTTCCATGGAAGCTTTTGCTTCCCCGATCAGACCCTGGGAAGAAACTTAGCGAGGTGCCCGCCGCCGGGACTCCGCACAGTAAGGTACTGTAGGCTGTCGGTAGGTACCTTAGGCTATCGGCTACTGTGGGTGGGCTTCACACAGTTCACACCTCGACATTGAACGCTGCTTGCTGGCACTCCAATTATTCTCTGTTGTTTCACTCCCAACCCTGCCTGTAGATCAAACTGTTACTATGAGTCTATGATATTATGGAATGTTTGTTACGGTATCATACGGGATCATGGCCATTAGCTTCCCGCTCCTTGTTGCAGCCACGATGACACCACCGAGGGGCACGTGGGAAACCCTAGCAGATCATCATCGTACCTTACCCTCTCTCTGACACTTCTTCTATTACGGAGTAGTCAGTACTCTGAGAAACTGGTCACGTTATGTCGTGTACGGAGTATTATGAGGATCTTCTATTGCACCTATCGATGTCCTCTGTGGAGCGATATACTTTATGAGGTTCATCGAGATTGATATAACGATACTTTATCCTCCCCTGGTGACGCTGTTGTTAGGTGGAGATTGGACATGGTTATAGCCAGGTCTTGGGTGGTACGTACCTTAGTATCTTAAGGTAAGGTGAAGCAAGGTGAAGCAAGGTACATCTAATTTGATCTACAGTACCTTGGACGTCGGTGCATGATTCGGCCGTGTACGAGTACGGTAAGGTAAGTACTTAGGGGAGGTTGGTTTAGAAGGATTCGCAATCCCCCGTAGCCTTCCCACGGTACCTTGTGGGGACAGTAGCAATTTCCTCGATGAAGTCGATGTTGACCGCAACGTTACTTTTACTGCCTATCAACTTCTCTTGTTCTCAGGATAGGTCATACATAACGAAGCTGGGAAGGGTTCGTAACCCAGTTACTCGAGTTGCCAACAATCTCGTCGAACCCTTGGAACAACTCCACTCCCTCACGAAAACCTTCACACCAAACATAGCTCAAGACCACTATAGCGACTCGTACGGGCCGCTCCGGAATAAGCAACGGGGATGCGACGGTGAAAAGCGGAAGGGTTTGAGAGATCTAACCGTAGCTTTTGATCCGACCGTCAGCTACATAGAGCCTAGTAGAAAGTAAGGTAGGTATTCCGTACCGTATGGAATAAGGTAGTCAACATGCCTTCCAATAGAATACCTCCGTATTCCTTAAATAATGCCACATCATCATCAAAGGAACAGGAACAGGAACAGGGAACCCAGACCGACATTTGCTCTCCCAGCCATCTTCCTGCCTGCAGCGAGCATTGTCGCGCGGCACAGGTAACAAGAAAGGCAGCAGGATTTTCGACATGGCGTCTACCACTACTACTACTACTACTACTACTACTACTGCGGATGAAAGTAGGGCTTATCGCAATCGAGTTATCAAGAGCGGGGGCGATATCAGAAAGGCAGGAGTCGTGCGCTTGAGCTTGAGCATCAGCCCGCCTCAGATGATCAAGCAGTGAAGGTGAAGAAAGAAGTTACCTTACTTCCGTGAATACCTTATTATTAATCGTGAGGGGTCGTTGCTGCATACCTACCTTATGTACCACAGTGATTAACCGCATGCGAGCTGCAAGCTGCAAGCTGCAAGCCCGCCATCTCATCTCTCCCCGCCTACTTTCTATCAACACCAATGGTGGTATTCCGTAGAGTGTGCGACAGTGCGAAGGAAGGGCGCCCCACGCAAGCCACGTCAACATGGTGCATCGGACGAATGTGCATCGTACATGATGCGTTGTACGGCCGTAACGACTTTGCTGCCAATCGGTAGCCGAAGCGTCCCTTGACCGGTAAAGTATGCCTGCCTAGGTACCTTACCGAAGTACTACATATCTTACATAATACGTGCACCCTTGTAGTATTTGCTGACGCAATCATCGCAAATCATAAGAATAGAATAGCCTGACAGGAGACGGCTCGCTTACTCTATACCTTCCTACCTGTCCCATCCTATCCGATACTGTACTACCACCGCAGATGCAAAGGTCATGGCCCTCAACATATAAGCGGTCGTGTTGAGCTTCCTTGGATTTTGCCATACTTGGAGGCACCTCCATCTGCAATCCCATTCCGAGATCTCGAGAGACCGCATCGATTGACCGCATCGATTGTATCAAGCTTGCAGCGGTCCCATGCCCTGAAACCGGCGTGCTGGTAAAGATGCTGTAGGCCCGAAAGCAAGGCAGGAGCCATGATGATGCGCAAAGTACGGAATCGCGACCCCAAGCCGAGCATTGAGCGTGATCGACCCACTCACTACTCCCAAAAGTTTGAGAGAAGAGTTGCGCATTTGGAAAGAAAATGCCAATGTTGTTGTTATTGTTCGATCACCATTTGGACGATCATGGACTTGGAAACCTCTCTTGTGCGCAGCCACGCCTTTTAATCTTTCGAGAATTTCTTGAGGAATACCTGATTTCCTCGTTCTTGACTCCTTCTGTGAGGTCTTTCGGCTCCCTACCTAGATGTACAAGAAGTGTCGTAGATAGCACGCCTGTACCCTGTGGATGTCGTTGCTGGCCGAATCCTCTGTTTATCGTGTGGATAACAATCCCAATGAAAAGCTAACACGAATTTTCGCAAGACCTTGATCAAAGCTGAACTTAGGTGTTGAGTCGGCACATGAGTTATTCGGTGAACCAATAAGCCGACTTATGAACACCGTGTTATATTAGATACACTCCTCTTTCCCTCCAATTCCATTTATAAACAACGCACCCTCGCTCCTTCAACCTAATTCTACCCTACCTACCCCTTTCCCTATCCAATTCCTCCCTAGCAATAGAAGCCCCCCCTCAATATTTCCCCAACTGATCCCAAACAATCCCACCCGATAAATAAACCCACCATCCTCATTCCGGAAAAACTCCTCCAACCTCAGGCACAGCAAACATAAGGAATTCAATGTCACCAGACTCGAGCGGGATTCATGGTGGAATGGATGGGAGATTGGGAGGAAATGGAGGCGGAGGAGAGGGGGGCGGAAAGAATGGAAGGGAGAGGGAGACTAGATAAAGAGACAGGGAGGGAGAGTGTGTGTGGATGGGGAGAATAAATATGGGGGAAAAGCTAGCTAGACAGACACAGAAAGGAATGAAAAGAGAATTTACGGACCGTAAAGATCTCAATGTACTGTTTTTCGCTCGCTTAATCTTTAGGAGGATTACCTTATGTATCTCCATCACAGTCGCTACAAACCAAACATCGATCATCTCACTCCCTCCTCTCTATTTTCCCCTTTCACCCCTCTCATTCCCATCCCATCTCACCCTCCCACATACATTCTCCACACCTTCCCACCGTAAACCCCCCCTCCCTACCTAAAACCTCAAGAATCCGGAACCTGCCTCTCTCTCAAAAAACAGTCCAGCACGAGATCGCGCTGAGACAGACGAATGAAACGGGAGGGGGCCAGAGCGGGAAAAAAAAGAGATATGCGGATGCGCAGATGGTGGATCAGAGGATGGCAATACGACGAGATGGAGAAGGAGAAGGAGAAGGAATAGGGACTTAGAAAGACTGTGCCTGCTGGATATGTACAGTAAAATGCAGAGGGAAGGGGGGGGGGAGATACGAATCTAGAAAATCATATGTACCACAAGCACAGTCAAACCCCCCTCGAAAAACCCCCATCCTTCGTCACTTCGACACCATCGCCTCCAAATAAGCCTATACATACCTCTCCCA
>JAABUS010001187.1_pt1 | contig 58982 bp, 41 predicted proteins | sample 5560161 | NCBI WGS metagenome assembly JAABUS01 (sample SAMN10711885, study PRJNA513376) | rock metagenome | isolation source: Antarctica rocks | place: Antarctica: Victoria Land, Trio Nunatak nord | collected 2016-01-04
ATTACGGCTATCAGCCGTCAGCGGTCAGCTATCAGGAGGAAACCCACTACGCTTTGATCTGCTGATGGCTGAAAGCTGACAGCTGATAGCAATTAATACGACAAAGTATGCTTGACATGACACTAGTAGTCAATATTATTTATCAAAAGACCTAAAAAAAAATTGCGGGAAAAACTTCCCGCAATTTTATTAATATACACTGAGTTGAAATTCACTTTTCAGGAACAGCTGACAGCTGATAACCTTCTTACTTCTTCTCTTTCATCATCTTCCACATTTTTACCGGCTTGCCGTCAATATCAAGTTTTACAAGATACATTCCGGGCATCATCTGTTTGTTAAGATGAATACTAAGTGTATTAACACCTGCAGCGGTATTTCCAAACAACTGGCGCTGTACCAGTCTTCCACCCATGTCGTAGATACCTACCGATACATTGTTTGCAGCCGTTGTGCTGGTGTACTGAACATTCAGGCTTTCAGTGAACGGATTCGGATAGGCACTTGTGATCTTAGCGTTGATCGCTGCATCATCGGAGGTTGCTCCTTGTAAAGTAGTCAGAGCAGTTGACCTTTGAGTTGCAGGAGCCCCACCTGTAAAGCTGCTGAACGATGTGCCAGGGATCAGCTGCCTTGCTATGCCCGGGCCACTGTAATAAACCTGCATGGTTTCACCACCATCTTTTTCAAAGAAAGTGATCGAGATCGGGTACAAACCGGCAGTTGGTATGTTAACTGTTCCTGACACTGAAGTTGGTCCATGTAAACCATCATTATTCACCAGTGCAGTTGCAGCCGGGTTATAAAGGGTGTTCCAGTAGAACTTGCTTCCATCATCAGAAATTGTTTCAAAAGTATAAGTGCCAGGTGTGGTAATGTTAATGTAACCTTCCCATACAAAACCAAAGTTATCGGTTACTGTTGATGGCTTTACATTGATATCTGTTGTAGCGCTTGACCCTGTTTTAACTGCTGTTAGCAGATCAAAGTTTGGCAGCGTGTTCCATGAACCCTCGTAGTAACGGTATTTTAGTCCGTTTGCTTTTGGTGTACTTACTACTGTAAGAGCTGTGCTGAATGTTGACATATTGTTTGCAAGGTCACGTGCCCTGATAGTAAAGGTGTTTGACTGGCCTGCAGTTAGTCCGGTTAAGCGGTAAAAATTGCTTGTTACAGTTGACTGTAAAGAACCATTCACAAACACATCGTATCCTGTTACACCTACATTGTCGGTTGAGTTATCCCATGAGATATCAACATAGGTATTAGTAGTAAGTATCGCCTTTACATTAGCAGGAACACTTGGTGCTTCAGCGTCAGCAGGTGGCGTATAAGCGCCGGTAAAAGCTTCATTCGGGATCAGCTGTCTTGGTATGCCAGGACCACTCCAGTAAACTTGCATGATTTCTCCACCGTTCTTTTCAAAGAATGTAATTGCGATGGGGTAGATACCTGCTGCAGCAACAGTTACAGAACCAGTAGCTGAAGAAGTACCATGTAACCCGTCATTGTTTACCAAAGCCGTAGCAGTTGGTGAGTATGCTTTATTGAAGTAGAACTTACTTCCGTCATCGGAAATCGTTTCAAAAGTGTATGTTCCTGCTGTTGGAAGATTGATATTGCCTTCCCATAAATAACCGTAGTTATCACTTTGATTTCTGGTTGTAACAATATCAATGTTAGTTGTAACCCCTGTTTTAACGGGAGTAAGTGCGCTGAAATTTGGCAAGAGGTCCCAGGTGCCTTCGTAGTACTTGTAAGTAAGCCCGGTTGTTGTTGCACTGGTAGATGTTGTAAGAGCCGTACTGAATGCTGAAGCATTACCAGCAAAGTCAAGCGCTTTAACTGTAAATACATAAGATGTTCCAGCGGTAAGATTGTCAGCAGTTACACTGTTAGTAGAGGTACTGTATTTTTTAGTATTATTCACATACACATCATAGCCTGTAACACCAACATTATCTGTTGAAGCTGTCCAGGTAAGATTGATAAAGGTGCTGTTGGTAGCTGCAGCCGTTACATTTGTAGGGGCAACCGGGGCCACATTATCTGCAGGTAGTTGAGAAACAAATGCCGAATTTGGAATGAGCTGTCTCGGTATGCCCGGTCCTGTCCAGTAAACCTGCATGGTTTCTCCACCATCTTTTTCAAAGAACGTAATAGAGATAGGATAATAACCTGCTGTTGCCACTGGTACCGTTCTGGTAACAGAAGCGGCGCCATGCAATCCATCATTGTTTACCGTTGCAGCAGCAGTAGGTGAGTATAATGAATTGAAGTACAATTTGCTGCCATCGTCAGATACTGTTTCGAAGGTATAAGTGCCGCCTGCAGGGAGGTTAATGTATCCTTCCCAAACAAATCCGAAGTTATCATTCACACCTGTAGTTCTTACACTGATGTCAACATTTGCTGAAGTACCGGTTTTAACAGGAGTTAGTGTAATGAAATCCGGGAGAACGCTCCATGACCCCTGGTAGAATTTATATTTAAGTCCAGCTGAGGTAGCCGTTGTTTTTGCTGACAATGCAGTGCTTGCAGCAGATGTATTACCGGCAAGGTCACGAGCTATTACTGTGAAGGAATAAGTAGTGTTACTAACAAGACTGTCAGCGGTAACGGTGTTTGTTGTGCTGGTGTATTTTTTAACACCGTTAACATATATATCATAAGCACTTACACCCACGTTATCGGTAGAGGCGGTCCAGCTAAGGTCAATAGAAGTGTTGCCTAAGAATACTGCTGTTAAACCAGTAGGAGCAGTTGGTGCATCAACATCTGCAGGTGCCTGGTATGATTCTGTGAATGCTGAATTTGGAATAAGTTGTCTTGCAATACCAGGTCCGGTCCAGTAAACCTGCATAGTTTCTCCACTATTCTTTTCAAAAAACGTGATAGCTATAGGATGTAAACCTACATCAGATATATTAACAGTACCGGAGGCAGATATTGCGCCGTGTAAACCATCATTATTTACTAAAGGTATAGCTGTTGGTGAATAAAATGAATTGTAATAAAATTTGCTGCCATCATCAGATACAGTTTCAAAAGTATAATTACCCGGAGTTTTGATATTGATAAAACCTTCCCAGACAAAACTGAAATAATCATTTACGCCGGCTGGTCTTACTGCAATATCAACATTAGGTGTTGTACCGCTTGCTACCTCAGTGAGGGTACTAAAATTAGGAAGCACATTCCAGTTGCCTTCATAATAATGGTATTTAAGACCATTTACTGTACTTGTTGCAGTAACTGCATTACTTACTCCTGAAACATTACCAGCCTGGTCAAGTGCTACTACTGTAAACGTGTAGGAAGTGTTTGGCAAAAGACCGTCAGCACTGATTTTTGGAATGGTAGTAGTGTATTTTTTAACACCGCTTATAAATACATCGTATGCAGTTACACCAACATTATCTGTAGACGCTATCCATTCAAGATCAATATAATTACGACTTGTAAATACCGCTTTTAAGTTTGCAGGCGTAGTTGGAACTACCGCATCTGAAGCAGGCTGTAAGGAATTTTCATTACTTAAACCGGAGGCACCTGTTGCATTTACTGCTCTGATTATGTAATAAAAATTGTAATTATTGGAGATGGCAGTATCTGTGAAAGTTTTTACATCAGCTCCAGTTATACCAGCCATAATGTAAGGTCCGCCTGCTTTAGCAGCACGGTATACTTCAAAACCTGTTTCATTGGAAACAGGACTTGTAACATCCGTCCAGGTTAATCTAATACTGGTTGACGTTACACGTGTTAGTGTAAGGTTGCGTGCGGAATCCGGTTTCGGTGCACCAGAAGCGGTGATAATAGTAAAAACAGGTGAATAAGTTGAGTTACAGTTAGTAGCTTTTGCTTTATACTGTCCTACCGGAGCATTATAATTACGTGCACTGCTAACAAGTGCATTATCACTGATCCTTCTCCATTCGTAAGTAGTATATCCGGCAGGAAGTTCCAGGGGAGTAGTGGTGCTTCCATCAGGTGCAGGAAGTACCACACTCCTGATGCCTGTTACAGAGATAGAAGGTGATGCGCTTACGGGTAATGCTGTAATTACTGCCGGCACCAGTGACCAGTCTGACCAGGGGCCACCGGCAACACGCCTGAAACGTACACGATAGCTACCCAGCTGGGTACCTATAATATCATTTGAATTTGAGTTAGCAATGTTTACGCCATTTACCTGCCATTGATATTCGGCAAAACCTTGGGTAATACCCAATTTTGCCGCAACTGCATTTTCGCAAACTTGGTTCTTCTTATTAAAAATTAATGGATTGGCAGTATGTGCGTTGATCCAGTAAGGAACAAGATATGGTTCATTCCATTGCTGTTGCCAGGTACCATGTCCCAGAGTTGGATAAAAAGAATACCTGATATCGCCACCCTTTGCAGTAAAGGTATCTACATAAGTGTTCACTACTTCCGGGCCAGGGTTGGAATCAAGTCCGCCAGAGGCAACCCAGGTAGGGACGTGAATCATATTATCTATAGTTCCCTGTATCAGTTGAATCAATGCCGGAGAACTTGCAATAACAGTAGAGACTCTCTGAGGAAAGTTTGCTGCGTATGACATTGCTCCAAATCCACCGTTCGACAAGCCCATGGCGATTACCTTATCAGGATCTACTTTTACATATTTTTGCATGGAATCCAAAACACTGTTGATCCTTGTATAATAGGTATAATCCCAGGCATTTGCGCTCACTTGTGGAAACAACAAGAATGCATTGTACCTGCCTGAATCGATCTTAGCCTGAAAAGACTGCGCACCCCAGTACAACTGGTCTTCATTATCATATATTCCTTTTATTTCTCCTGCACCATGCAAAAAGAGAATTACCGGGTATTTTTTAGTGGTGTCTGCAGCATTATAGCCGTTTGGAAACCTTAAACGGAAAGCCATGCCATTCCAGTAGTAACATTTAAATTTATCGGTATTCCACCAGGTAATCCTGGTGGTGGTTTTTACCCATTTGGCCATTGTATTGGCCGCGGGTGTAGCTGGTGGGTTAGCCGAATTGTAATTAACAATTGTATCGTTTGGATTAAAAATGTTTGGCTGCGCATAAACACCAGCAGCTGCAAACATCAAAATTAAGGTTAAGAGAGATAAATTTTTTTTCATAAATGTGATTTAGAAAAATGCCGGTGTCAACTCGGTTTTTTTAAAAAATTAAGCACCTTATTGTGCTGTACAATGATAGCCAATCATAATGCCAGGAGAGAAAAATACTACTAATCAATCAAGTATGCAAATGCATACATCCAGGTTTTCCAATAATGGGAAAGTTTTCCATATTTAGTTAGATATTTTAATATGATTACACTTTTTAAGTAGCAGGCATAATTCAGTAAATAGCTATTTTATTAAATAGCAGTAAAAAAACTTTATCCTGTTTTCTTAATTGTGTATACAATAATTTTAATCGTCACAATAATTCTTAATACAGGATAATGGCTAATACAGAAGATTGGTAAAAAAAATAATATAATGTGGAGTGAGGACGATGGAAATTTATAGGATCATCGTTTTGGATTATTCCGGCAAATCTAAATATTTTGATTCATTAAAAGAAATTTCAACTTTAATAATCATCAACCGATATTACTGACTTAAGAATGAGAACAATCTTAAGTCAGTAATAATAAATCATCAATTGGAATCTTTACACTGGGTGAAGCGTACAAAACTTTAAATGCTTTTACAGGTAATTAAAATTTTAAAATAAATCTTAATCCATTTAATTAATTATAAATTATTAACTTAATACCGCGTTTGCAACCAAAACAAATTTCTTTTTTACAATTTAGATATTAAAACAAACTGCCATTATGAAAAAAGATCTGGAATCCATCTTTAGATCAGGGTCAAGACTAATGCTCTTTACAGTCTTCCTGACCTTTATGTTTGTCACAAATACCTTAGCCCAGACTGTTACCGGTAGTGTAATTAATAAAAGCGGCGATAAGCTACCCGGTGTTACCGTGCAGGTTAAAGGCACTAACACAAGCACTTCCACCGATGCCTCAGGTAATTTCCGGATCAACGCTTCCGGAAAATCTGAACTTGTTATCAGTTCAGTTGGTTTTAAATCACAGGAAGTAAATATTGAAGGTAAAAACAATATTGAGGTTACCCTGCTATTGGGAACTGAAGATCTGGGTGAAGTGGTGGTAGTTGCCCTTGGGCTTAAGAAGGAAGCCAGGCGATTGGGTTATGCTACGGGTACGGTAAATACAGAACAGATAACAACGAATAGAACAACTAATCTTGGCAACAGCCTGCAGGGAAAAGTGGCAGGTTTAAACGTTTCTGCACCTGCCAGTGGTCCGGGAGGATCGTCCAAAATCCGTGTTCGCGGACAGTCATCTTTCGGAGGCAGTAACACCCCGCTGATTATCCTGAATGGCGTTCCAATGGATAATTCTAGTGTTTCCGCCGGTGGTTCAGCGGGCAATGGCACTGGCAACCCAACAGGCGGATCTTCTGACCAAGGTGATGGTTTACAAAGTATTAACCAGGATGATATCGAATCGATTACAGTTCTTAAAGGTGGTGCTGCTGCCGCATTATACGGTTCGCGTGCCAAGGATGGCGCTCTTATCATTACCACTAAAAGTGGTAAGGGAGGTTCCGGCATTGGTGTGGAGCTTAACTCAAACTTCCAGGCAGACAGGGCACTGGACTACACTGATTTTCAATATGAATATGGACAGGGTGAATTTGGTGTAAGACCCAAAACAGTAGCTGATGCGCAGAGCTCGGGGGTATTTGCTTTCGGTGAAAAATTTGATGGCGTGCTCACGCCTCAGTTTGACGGTTCCATGCAACCATATTCGCCTAATAAGAACCGTATTAAAGATTATTACCGCACCGGAACCAACTGGACAAATTCTGTTGCTTTAAGCGGTGGAAGTGATAAAGGAAACTTCAGGTTGTCTTTTGCAAATACAGATGCTGAAGCAATTGTGCCTAATTCAGACTATCATAAAAAAATTGTGAACATTGGATTGAATTATAAATTCACTCCAAAACTTTCGGTCCAACTAAGCGCCAACTATTCCAACGAATACAATCATAATCCGCCACAAATCGGCATACAGGATATGAATGCAAATTCTACCATTTACACGATGGCCAACAGCATAGATGTTCACTGGCTGAAAAAAACTTATAAAGATGTTAACGGTAATGAACAGCCGCTTGCAAGATTCACTAACCGCAATAATCCTTACTGGGTAGCTTACCAGCGTTTTGAAAATGTAAGACGCGATCGCATCCTGGGAAACATGTCGCTCCGCTATCAGTTGCTCGACTGGTTGTACATTCAGGGACGTATAGGCCAGGATTATTTTACACGTCCATATAATTACGACAGGCCAACAGGCACGCGTTCCATCAGTGCTGCAGCCACTGGTTTCAATGGCTACTATTACCAGGATGTAACAACGTACCGTGAACGCAATATGGATTTTTTGCTGGGTGGAAACAAAACCTTTGGAAATTATGGAGTTGACATTACCCTCGGTGGTAACCAGTTACAACAGATATATGATAATATAAGCACGGCCGTTACTAATTTTTATGTGCGCGATCTGTATACTATTGGTAATGGACAAACGAAAAGCCCCGGTTATAGTTATAGTAAAAACCGGATAAATTCATTATATGGTGCTGCTGAATTCTCATTTAAGAATTATTTATACTTGAACCTGACTGCACGAAACGACTGGTTTTCTTCCTTGAATATTAATTCGAATAGCTACCTGTATCCTTCTGCAAGTTTAAGTTTTGTATTTACAGAAGCGTTTGGTTCCAAACCATCCTGGTTAAATTTTGGTAAACTACGTGCTTCTATTTCCGGCGTTGGAAGCGGTACTAGTCCTTATTCAAATAACCTTTATTATTCAGTAAATGCAAACCAGTTTAATGGCAACGCACTGGGCGGTTACTCAGGAACGGTAAGTCCAAATCCCAACCTAAAGCCTTTAAGAGTTAATGAGAAAGAAATGGGGCTGGAGTTAAGAATGTTCGACAGCAGGGTAAATATTGATGTTGCTGTGTATAAGAAGAATACATTAGACGAAATTCTGAACGTTGATATTTCCAACACATCTGGCTTTAGCCAAACTAAAGTAAATGTTGGTAAATTAGAAAACAAAGGTTTGGAAGCATTACTAACAATAATACCTGTAAAGACTAAAAATTTTAATTGGGAAACAGGTTTCAATGGAAGTTATAACATCAGTAAAGTGATTGAACTGGCAAATAACCAGCAGCGTTTCGATGTAGGTACCGGTGAATTTTTCGGATTCGTATCGCATGAAGTAGGTAAGCCACTCGCTTCTTTGAGAGGTTTTGATTACCTGCGTGATGCCAAGGGAAATATCGTTACTAAGGGCGGACTATTTCAGCAGGGTAGTATTATTACTTTTGGCAGCGCTATACCAAAATGGGTAGGCGGCTGGCTTAATACATTTACATTTAAAGGATTCCGTGTTTTTACCCAGGTTGATTTTAAAGCTGGTTATAAGATCATGTCTAATTCAAACCTGAACTTTTACAGGGAAGGACTTTCAAAAGAGTCTTTAATTGGTCGTCAAGGCGGCGTTACGTTTGCAGGCGTGAACACAGATGGTTCAGCCAATTCAAGTAAGGTAGAAGCAGAGCAGTTCTATACGCAATACCGTGGAACCGGTATAGCCACACCTTTTATATATGACGGCAGCTTTGTAAGGTGGAGGTCGTTATCTGTTGGTTACGACCTTTCAAAACATTTTACTAAAACTTTTATTAAAGGCCTTACCGTTTCAGCAGTTGTTCATAATGTGCTTATGATTAAAAAGTATCTTGCTAATCTTGATCCGGAAGCCCAGGTGTCCACGTCAGATAACCTGCAGGGTATTGAAACCCATACACTGCCAACTACACGCAGTTTTGGTATGAATGTAAACATCAAGCTTTAACCTATCCTCAAATTAATTTATGAAAAATATATATCTATACCTACTACTTTTTGGTTTGCTAACCGGTATAAGTAGTTGTGACAAAAATTTTGAACAGGTTAATACAAATCCTGTTCTTGCAACAACACTTGACCCCATCTATCTTTTTTCAAATGCGCAGTTCAGTTCAGCGATTAATACTCTTCCCTATCAGATCCAGATCGTACAGCAGGTGATCACCCCTTTTGGTGGAGTTAATGAAGGGGGGAATCATAATGTTTTTTACGATCCTAATTCCAGTGCTAACTTCAATTCGTTTTTTACAGCCGGTAGCGGTCCGATTGTATTGCTAACGGATGTAATAAACCAAACCAAGGCAAATCCTGCAAGAAGCAACCTGTACAATATGGCCCGTATCTGGAAGGCATATGTGTTCCAGGTTTTGGTAGACACCTATGGTGATGTACCTTATACAGATGCTGGAAAGGGTTTTCAGCAAAGCATCTACCTTCCTAAATATGATGACCAGAAAGTTATTTATAATGATCTTTTGAAAGAGCTTGATGAAGCAACAAAAGCTTTGGATGCCACCAAGCCCATTGAAACAGGAGATGTATTTTATAAAGGAAATATCGCTCAATGGAAAAGGTTGGGTAATTCATTGTTACTGCGCGTTGCCATGCGTTTTACTAAAGTTGATGCAGCAAAAGCACAGCAGTATGTAACCATCGCTGTTGCAGGAGGCGTAATGCAATCCAATGCCGACAATGCCTTTATTGCTTTCAACGGAACTTTCAACCATCCGCTTGCAGGTCAGTTTCAGGGAACGGAACGTGCCAACTATTACCTTGCCAAGCCATTTGTTGATTATTTAAAAACTACTGCAGACCCACGTCTCAATGTAATAGCCGTAAAATACGATATTCCCGCTAATCCTCTGGCAACAGCAGGGGCAGAAAATACCAACCCGGCAGATCAGCAGGGAATGCCGTTCGGTTATAACGAGTCAACTGTTGTTAACGATCCTAATTACCCGGGTAAAGTAGGGGCAGCCTGGAAATATTCTCAGCTTAACCGCCGTACGGTTGCTAAAATAGATGCTCCTGAATTTTTTATCACCTATGCACAAACGCAGTTGCTGATGGCCGAAGCAGTACAAAGAGGATGGGCAACCGGAACAGCATCAGCTTTATATAACACGGGTGTAAAGGCACATATGGACCAGTTGAAACAGTATGATGCTTTAGCTACTATTCCAACTGCGAGCCAGGATGCCTATCTTTCAGCAAATCCTTTTAACCCTGCTACGGCATTACAACAAATCAATACACAATATTGGATCGCTTCTTTTCTCAATGGCGCAGAAGCATGGGCTAATTTTCGACGTAGTGGATTTCCGGCATTAACACCAAATCCCTTCCCCAGCCAGGACCCTTCAGTAAAAGATTTTATTCATCGTTTAGTGTATCCCGTTAGAGAACAGTCAGTAAATACTGCCAACTATAAGGAAGCGGTTGCCAGGATGGGAGCGGATAACCTTGCTACAAGGATCTTCTGGGATAAGTGATAACGTTCTATGTGGTTTGGTTTGATAGTCTTCTTTTTTAGTCAGGCACTTTAATAGGAACTGCATGAATTCAAACTGATTTATATAATTCTTAATATACAAACAGATCAAAAAAACAATTACAATCATCAGGTTACTTTAAATGTTCAACATGAAAAACATTATACAACTATTGCAGGCAAAAGAAGCTGAAGAAAAAAAGCTCGCGACCGAAAAAATAGCCAGGGAAGAAGATTCTTCACATGATGGCCGGAGAAGTTTTTTAAAGAAAACAGCAGCGCTCAGTGGAATGGCGCTGGGCGGATTTATGTTTGCTCCTTTAGAAGATACGCTGGCTCAATCTACGTCTACTGTTAACCGTAACAGTGCCCCTTCAGACCTGAAGATAACAGACATGCGCTACGCAGTAGTGATGACTACTACCGGCCGTTGCCCGATTCTCCGCATAGATACCAACCAGGGTATCTATGGCCTGGGTGAAGTAAGAGATGGCGCAGACCAGCGTTATGCCCTGTTTCTTAAGAGCCGCATTCTGGGCATGAACCCCTGCAGCGTGGAAATGATTTTTAAAGCTATAAAGCAGTTTGGTTTTCATGGCCGCCAGGGCGGAGGTGTATGCGGTGTGGAAATGGCGCTATGGGATCTTGCCGGTAAAGCATATAATGTTCCGGCATACCAGTTACTCGGTGGTAAATACCGCGATAAGGTCAGGCTGTATGCTGATACGCCTGAAGAACAAGATCCGAATGTTTTTAGTGCCAAAGTAAAAGATCGTCTTGAAGTTAAAGGTTATACCTGGCTAAAGATGGATCTGGGTATTGAGCTGGTTAAAAATATTCCGGGCACTACCGTAAATTCAAACTTCTGGAAAGGAAGCCAGTGGAATGATAAGTCAATGACGTTAGGTAATACAAAACACCAGTTTACCCAGATACAGATAACCGACAAAGGACTGGATGAAATGGCAAAGTATGTTGACAAAGTTCGTGCAGCCGTTGGCTATGATACACCACTTTCCTCAGATCATTTCGGACATTTTGATTTGAATAATTCCATTCGCCTGGCAAAGAGATTAGAACCTTACCGGCTGGCATGGCTGGAAGATATGATTCCATGGCAGTTTACAGATCAATGGAAAGAGATAACCCGCGCCATAGAAACCCCTACACTCACCGGAGAAGATATTTATTTAAAGGAAGAATTCATTAAGCTGGTTGATGAACACGCAGTAGATATCATTCATCCCGATCTTTCCACTTCGGGCGGTTTACTGGAAACAAAGAAGATAGGCGATTACGCGGAAGAAAAAGGAGTGGCTATGGCTATGCACTTCGCCGGTTCACCGGTTGCATTTATGGCTAACATTCACTGCGCGGCAGCTACTCAGAATGTACTTGCATTGGAGCATCATAATATTGATTTGCCTTACTGGGAAAATTTTGTGAAGACGGTTGATGGAAAACCTTTGATTGAAAAAGGCTTTGCAAATGTTCCCAACTCGCCCGGTCTGGGAGTAACCCTTAATGAAGAAGAAATGAAAAAACACCTCGACCCCAAGGATAAAAGCTGGTTTGCGCCAACAACGGATTGGGATGACAAACGTTCCTGGGACAGGCTTTGGAGTTAGGCTTGCATTATATTTGAACCGCAGAGAAAAAGCCAGAGTTAAAGAAGAGGTTACACAGAGGACCCCTCTGTGTAACCTCTTCTTTAACTCTTGTATCACTCTGTGGTTATAGAAAATTTATAACTTCATCACTTAAAAATTAATAATGAAACGACTACTTTATTTATTGAGCTTTTGTTTTGTTATAAACACTGCAACTTATGCACAGTCTGCAAATGAAAAAGAGGTTGCTGCTACTGTAGAAAAATTTAAGAAGGCACTCCTTGATCCTACAAAAGAAAATTTAGATGAACTTACTGCACCGGAGCTGAGCTATGGCCACTCCAGTGGTAAGATGGAAGACAAAGCCACGTTCATGCAATCACTAATCAGTAAGTCTTCTGATTTTGTTACAATGGAATTAAGTCAGCAAACAATTAAAATTGTTGGAAATACTGCTATCGTAAGACACAATCTCAACGCAGAAACGGTTGACGGTGGAAAACCTGGTACCGCAAAAATCGGCGTATTGTTAATCTGGCAAAAGCAGCAGGGCAAATGGAAACTGTTAGCGAGACAGGCGTTTAAGTTGCCATAAGAGCTTTCAGCAGTCAGCTATCAGCAGTCAGCTGTAAACCCTTGAGACAATATTATTGGGTTAAAGTTAAGTATCTCTAAGGTATAAAATGTAGCCTCAGAATATTGCGTACTTACGACATGCATTAACAGCTGATAACTGACAGCTGATAGCTTCTTCTCACCCCATCGCATACAAAATAATATTCACCCCAAACTTCGTATTATCCTCCGCAAGAAATCTTTTATTCCTGAAATCATAATCCCATTCACAACCATAATCCTTATTGCTGTAGAGCAATCCTATCCGCCCGTTTATTTCAATGGCTTTTAAATAATCATGCACCAGGTCATCACCCCATCCGTTTAATTCAAAGGATGTGGTAGGCGGACCTTTTTCGAAACTGAAAAAAGAATGGTAAATGGCGTGGTTATTAGGAATTTTTTTTAAAGCGGTTGCACCAAAAATTGCCGTCATTTGTGCTTCAAACGATCTGGCAAACAGTCCGTCAATATCATGGTTGCAGTCATCCACAAAAACAAATCCTCCGTTCCTGATATATTTTTTAAAATTATTTTTTTCTATAGAATTAAACTGAACCAGTTTGTGCCCGCTTAAGTAGCTGAACGGATAGAGAAAAATATCATTACTACCCAGGTCCGTCACTTTTTCCTGCATATTAATGGGGATCGATGTGTATTCCAGCAATGAATTCAGGATATTAGAAGGCATTCGTTGATCTGTATCCCAATCTCCTGAAACATATCTTAGCCGGTTAAATGTGAACTTTTCTCTGATCATTCGCAATCATTTTATTCTTTATTTATGCATACCTGTCGCTAAACATTTTATTTTTTAAATTTAGCGGCGGCTTAAGGTGATATCTTTATTTTTAATTAATTATAATTCAATGTTGTTGACTTAAGTACTTTGTAGTGTTTTTTTATATTTGAAATACAATTTAGTTAAAGGTTTTAATGTCCTTTATGGAATTTCCTTTGTGTTCCTTGTGGTTTAAAAGACTCTTAGAATTATAGACCTTATTTCACCACAAAGTACACAAAGGAAATCCCACAAGGGACACCAGGGATGCCTTAAAGACGTAATCCTTAAGTCAACAACATTGAATATAATTGAACATATCAATAAATTTTAATCAATAGCATTTGGATAGCTCAGAGGATACAATAATAAGTTTATTGACAAAATTACCCTTGTTAAAAAAGGAAATTCAGAAAATCATTGTAGGACAGGATATCATACTCGATGAAATTCTGGTGGCGCTTCTGGCAGGTGGCCATTGCCTGTTGGAAGGTGTACCGGGACTAGCTAAAACCCTAATTGTAAAAACAATATCGCAGGCCTTAAATTTGTCTTTTCGAAGAATTCAATTTACACCTGATCTGATGCCAACCGACATTATTGGAACTGAAATCCTGGAAGAAGATCATGTTACCGGTAAACGATTTTTTAAATTTAATAAAGGGCCGTTGTTCGCTCATATCGTTCTTGCAGATGAAATAAACCGTACTCCGCCTAAGACGCAATCAGCTCTACTCGAAGCTATGCAGGAATTTGAGGTAACTTACGCAGGACAGACATATCCGCTTGACAGGCCGTTTTTTATTATGGCAACCCAGAACCCGATTGAACAGGCCGGTACTTACCCGCTTCCCGAAGCGCAGCTTGACCGGTTTTTATTATATATTAAAATTGGTTACCCTACGGCAGCTGAAGAGATTTCTATTCTCAATAACACTACCGGAACTAAAAAAGTTACTGTTCAGCCCATTATAGGAGCGGGCGAAATTCAACAAATGCAAAGTATGGTTCGCGAGGTTACCATAAATGAAGACCTGGTTGAATTTATCAGCAAACTGATCAGGTCAACAAGACCTGATAACAGTCCTGTAAATTATGTGAAGGAATGGGTTCGATGGGGAGCTGGTCCCCGTGCCGGACAAGCCTTGATACTTACAGCAAAAGCACGTGCATTATTCAAAGGCAGGTACGCCGTAATTATGGAAGATATACAGGCTATGGCTTATCCCTGTTTACGCCATAGGATATTGATGAATTTTAAAGCGGAAGCTGAAAACATTACTTCAGATATGGTAACAGCCGAGCTTATTAAAGTAACGGAACGTTCTAAAACTGCCTTATAAATTATGAGCCGGCTACTTGATCCGAAGGTTTTAATGGCGATTAAAGATCTGGCCCTGATGGCTAAAACAATGGTAGACGGTTTCCTGGCAGGGATCAACAAAAGTTCTATTAAAGGGCCCGGGCTTGAATTCAGCCAGTTCCGCAGTTACCAGCCCGGTGATGATCTCAGATGGCTCGACTGGAAAATGTACGCCCGCTCAGACCGGTATTATATCCGGGAATCTGAAGTTGAAACAAGCATCTCCGTTAAATTATTAATTGATGCCAGCGGATCTATGAATCATAGTGATGGTGATTTTAAAAAGATTGACTACGCAAAATTCATTGCAGCTTCATTGGCATATCTTGCAAATTTAAATGGTGATGCTGTTGGACTGAATATCTTTTCTAACGGTTATTTGTACATGCTTCCATCAAAACAAGATCATCAGCACCTGGCACGTATATTTTATCAATTAGAAAATCTTCAACCCCAGGGAAAGTTTACGGAACCAATAAAGTGTAAAGAAATATTCTCCGGCTCACAAAAAAGAGAGCTGCTGATTTTTATAACAGACTTCTACCAGCAGGATGTGGAAATTTTCAAACTGCTGGATTCGCTCGGAACCCTTAAACATGAGGTCATTGTTTTTCACCTGCTTGCTAAAAACGAACTGGAACTGGATTACAAAGGTTACAGTTCGCTTGAAGACCTGGAAACAGGCCAGACTATCAGGATAGATAGTGGACAGTCGCGTAAGCTATACCAGCAGCGGATGCAGGAGTATTTAGCTGCATTACGTATGCAGTTGCTGGATAGAAAAATTATTTACCGCATGATAAGCACTGACCAGCCATTAGACCAGGTGCTGCGGGATTTTTTAAACCAACGTAATAAATCAAGCTTGTAAGTTTTGTTTCAATTGATAGAACCAATATGGCTGCTCGCTATGGCCGGTATTGCAATACCGGTGATCATTCATTTGTGGAACATCAAAAAAGGCAAAACCTTAAAAGTGGGAAGCATCGCTTTTTTAATACAGCGTTCCAGGCAAAGTGCCAGAAGCCTTCGTTTATCAGATATCTTGTTACTGGTGCTTCGTAGCCTTTTCATTTCCCTTCTTGCAATGTTACTTTCAAAGCCTCTATGGCAACAACCGGCAGATCAAAATAACATCAAGGGCTGGGTTTTGATAGAACCGGGAAGATTAACTGAAGCCTATCCTGTATTCAAACCACTAATAGATTCCTTGTTGCATGCAGGATTTGAATTTCATTACTTCAGGGAAGGATTCAAAAAGGATGATTTACAAACTATACTGAAAAATAAAAAAGATACCAGCATTGAAAGCCGGTATTCTTATTGGTCACTGCTTCAATTGCTTGAACGGGTAATTCCAGATAACTTGCCGGTGCAATTATTTACCGGTAACCGCCTGATACAGTTTTCAGGAAACCGTCCTGATCTATCACTTAACCTTAACTGGCATACCTATACGCAATCAGATTCTGTATTTTCTACAACAGCAGCAGCTTATCTTACACCGGCTGATAGTATCCGTGTAATAAAATATGATAGCAGGCCAACAGGCACATCGTATGCAACATGGACCATTGCGGCTACCCGGCAGCGTGACAGGGATTACTCAGTTCATATTGAATCGGGTAAATTAATGATTGCTGATAATACAGTAATCAAAAATGAAGTGGAAGTTGACACCACCACATTACGGATTGCGATTTATACCGATAATTTCATCAATGATGCTTATTATCTTATAGCGGCGCTTGAGGCAATACAGCAATATACATCCAGGAAAATAAATGTATCACTGGTGAGAAGCATTGTTGAAATACCTCCTGGCAGGCATTGGCTGTTTTGGTTGTCTGAGAAGCCTGTCAGCAAAGGTTTGCATGCCAATAACATTTTCAGTTATGAAAATGGGAAGCCTGTCCGCATAAGCAGCAGCATAAATTATCATAGAATAAGTCTGGCTTCCGGGCAGGTAGCATTGTACCAATTAATTCCTTGCGATACATCAAGGAATATGCTGGACGGCAGTACCTGGCAGGACGGTTTTGGTAAACCGGTGTTGTTGAATGATAAAATTAATAATAGTAATATATATCATTTCTTCAGCCGGTTTGATCCTGATTGGAACGATCTTGTTTGGTCTGATAAATTTGCTGAAATCTTACTGGAGTTAATGTTGGGAGATGCTAACGGCTTTAACCGGAATTCTCTGACAGATAAAAGGGTGATCGATACCCAACAGATAAAGCCAGCTGTTATAAACGAAAAGTATGAAACTAAAATAGAGAATCTTGTGAAGTCTTTCGACTTATCAATGATTATCTGGCTGGCTGCTTTTATTGTTTTCTCCCTTGAAAGAATTTTATCATTCAATAAAAAAAAGCAGGAAGTATATGGTTGAACCAGGAGGCGGCAATATCATCAGGGCGATGCTTAAAAAATGGCGGACTATTAATATCTTTTCAGATTTTTTAATTTCAATTGCGATAGCAAGCCTGATATCTGTTTTACTATTTAAGACAATGCTGCTGCCGGTTTACTGGGGATTTGTAATACTTATAGTTGTTTTTATAATTCTTTTCCTGATCCGTGGTTATTGGAAAATTACAGAAGCTGAAATAGCACGTTTTTTAAACAGGATGTTTCCCCAGATGGAAGAGAGCAGTAGCCTGCTGCTGAAGCCATACGAGTCTTTAAACCTTCTGGAAAAAATGCAGGCTTCCAGGATAGAACGAGCTGTTATCAGCATTCCCAATCCATCAGTATGGAACAAACGATTCAGGTTTTCATGGATTATGCTGATATCAACTTTGTTAATGTGTTTACTGATCACACAAATTCCTTATTCATTCAAACAAAATAATAAAGAGAGAAATGCTGCGCTACATTTAAACAGCCTTGCCGGTAAGATAGCAGAGATAAGACCGGCTTCTGTTAAATTCGTTTCTGTAAGAATAGTTCCGCCGGCTTATACCGGTAAGGCAGCACGGGAGCAAAGCAGGTTTAATCTTCAGGTTGAACAAAATGCTGAAGTGCTATGGCAGGTAACGTCAACAACTTCTGTTAAGGAACTAACATTTGTTTTTAATGATTCTTCATCCCTGAAGCTGCGCCCTATCAACAAGGAACATACTGAATGGACAGCCAGCAAATCAATAAAACAAAGCGGATTCTACCAGGTTCAAACCGGAGATTACCTATCCGAATTTTATAAAATAGAAACGATAAGTGACCTTCCACCTGTTATCAAAATACAATCTCCAAAACCTTATGTGGTCATTGATTTCGGGCAAGCTCAGAAAGTTATGCTGGAGGTAACATTGTCAGATGATTACGGTGTTGACTCCGCCGGTATTGTAACAACCATAGCAAGCGGAAGCGGAGAGGGAGTAAAATTTAAAGAGCGGCAATTACCTTTTCCTGGTTTTGTGCGTGGCCGGCAACAGTACCACTTGAACCGTTTAATAGACCTTCCATCATTAGGACTGGAACCCGGAGACGAACTGTATTATTATGTAAAGGCACGCGATAACCATAAACAGGAGAACCGTTCAGATATTTACATCATTACCATACCAGATACTGCAAAGCTTATGAGTATGGATGGCATGACAGGCGGCGTTAACCTTGTTCCTGAATACTTCCGGAGCCAGAGACAAATCATAATAGAAACCGAGCAATTGCTGAGAGAGAAAGATACCATCCCTGTTCAGCAATTTAATAACCGGAGCAATAACCTGGGCATAGATCAGCAATTGCTTCGCTTAAGGTACGGTAAGTTTTTAGGCGAAGAATCAGAGAATGAAATTGGTGGCGGAGATAAAGGGCATGATGGCCATGATCAAAAGGCGCATAATGATGCCAGTGGTTTTGGTAATGCTGCCGCAATCATGGATGCTTACACGCACAAGCATGATAACGCTGAAGATGCCAGCTTCTTTGAACCGGAACTTAAAGCGCAGCTTAAAGCAACACTTACTGAAATGTGGAAATCTGAACTGCGGCTAAGAACTTATAATCCCCGTGAAGCATTGCCTTTTGAATACAAGGCGCTTCGTTTATTAAAAGACCTGCAGCAAAAGTCAAGAGTATACGTTGCCAAAACCAATGTTAAAACAACACCTCTAAAACAGGAAACCAGGTTAACGGGTGAGCTTGGTAAAATAATAGAGCCAACAACACATGAAGTGCAAATTAAAAACAAAGATGCGGCGGGATCAATAATAATGGCTATACCTATTTTAGAAGATCTTAAAAATAATAGTGCGCTAAAAAATGAAGATATAGAAATTTTAAAGCGGGCATCTGCGCAACTAAGCCTGTCGGGTTCATCAGCGCCTGCTGTTTTCCTTGCTCCGCTTGCAGCCATGCGAAGGATACTGGAACATGCGCATGATCCTTCAAAGGTGCTGTTATCGGATATAGCATTAGCAGAGAATGCTTTTCAAAAGATCCTTCCTCCGGTTACAAGATTACCATCATCTTCCGATTCACATCCTGTAATGAATTTATCCCGGCAATATTTCAGGAATTTAAGCAAACTCAGGCAATGATTTCCTGGAACTATATCATTGTTATAGCATGCCTGGCAGCAATTGGTTTTCTTATCCGAAAAGAAAGTATCAGGGTAAATAAATTGCAGTTGCCCTGGCGCATAGTTGCCAGTGTTATAGCTGTTGCAGGATTGGCATGCCTCATATTACCTATCACAATTAAAATTACAGACACATCCGCCATGCTATCCAGGCAGGTTATCTTGTTAACAGAAGGATATCATCCGGACAGTATCAAAAAATTTCTGGCAAACAACAAGAAAGAGATTTCTCTATACACAGCTGATCCTGACTTATTAAAAACTGCTGTTGCTTACAAGCCTTCACTTGTTGTAGATCCGGCAATGTTAGCTGACAGTTTGAAAGCATACGAGCCACTGCATGTTTTTGGTTATGGGTTAACCACCCCTGAACTAAAAAAGCTGGATGGACGGATTGTAATATTTCATCCATCTTCATTACCCATAGGGATCAGCTCTATTAACTGGGAACGAAAAATTAAAAGGGGAGAACCCTTACTGATACAGGGAAGCTTTAATAATACCGGTTCGGCATACATAAAACTTTTATTGAATGGATTGCATACAAACCTTGACTCTATAATTATTCCTGCCGGTAAGCAGCAACCATTTCAATTAAGCGCTGTACCGAAGAATACCGGAAGAAATATTTTTTCATTAATTGCTTTGTCGGGGAATGATACTATGGAAACGGAAAAAATTCCTTTTGAAATAGATTCAGTCAAACCATTAAAAATACTTATTCTCGCTTCCAGTCCGGATTTTGAAAATAAGTATTTAAAAAACTGGCTATTTAAAAATGGGTATCAAATTGCCAGCCGTACAACTATAAGCAGGAACAAATACCGGAAAGATTATTTGAACAACAAAGAAATTCCATTATATCATATTACTAATTCGCTGCTTGATAAATTTGATGTTCTTATAAGTGATGCAGATGAGCTTGCTTCGATCAGTGCACAAGGATTAGTTGCAATCCGGTCAGGTGTTGAACAAGGAGGTCTGGGTCTGATTATCAAAGCAGATAGTTTTTCAGCTCCGGGTGCTTTTTATGCAAGGCATTTTCCCCTTTATCATAGAAAGGGAAATACTATTAAGCAGGCGTTATTTCATTGGCAGGCATCAGGAAAAAGGTTGCCGGCACTTTCTGACAATAACCCTGCTTTAATAAAAAAGCAGCCTGGCACACAACCCTTGTTGTATAATGAAACATCGGGTATTTATGTTAGCAGCACGCTTTATGGCTCAGGTAAGTTATTGGTAACCACATTGAACAATACGTATAGCTGGGCACTTGCGGGTTATGATTCTGCTTATCATTCTTTATGGTCGTCTATAATACAGAAGGCGGCACCAAAATCTTATCAAAAACAAAACTGGTATACTAAACCATTTCTTCCCAGACTTAATGAACCGGTTGAAATAACACTTCAATCAGAAACCCTTGTTCTTCCAAAAGTTAGCTTTTTAGGAACAAATATTTACTTTGAGCAAAACAATCAGCTATCTGAAGAATGGAAAGGAAGTTACTGGCCGGCTGAAACAGGATGGCAAGCTATTCAGGAACAAGGAGGCTCGTACTACTGGCTGTACATTTATAATAATACAGAATGGAAAACCTTGTATGGATTTGAAAACTACCGGCAAACAAAAAATTATGTGAATGTAAATGATCCTGTTAGAAATAAAACGGAGGTAAATGTAAAAAGAGAAGTCAGGAAACCTGTATCAAAGATGTATTTTTTTCTGGCTGCTCTTATAAGCTGCGGTTATCTATGGTGGGAAAAAAAATATAATGATGTTTAATAAATGTTGTGATAAATTGAATAGATTGCCAGGTAAGTTTTAGCTATCAGCTGATAGCTGAAAGCCTTTTATAATTGCCGGCGAGGCTTTAAAAATTAAAGGAGGACAATATTATGAAAAGGAAAGACTTTCTTCAACTGGGAGCAATGGGGTTCGGGGCGTTGGTACTGCCAGATATGTTATTATTTGGTAACCCGGTTGATCCTGCGGTACTTCTTAATGAAGGAATGGATACAGGCGAAAAAAAGCAACTTGCAGATGTTGCATTGAATGCGGCGCGTTCTAAGGGTGCTACGTATGCAGATGTGCGTATTGGGAGGTACCTCAACCAGGCTGTGATTACCCGTGAAAATCGTGTTCAGAATATTGCTAATGCCGAATCTTATGGCGTGGGCATCAGGGTGATAGCCAATGGTTGCTGGGGCTTTGCAGCTTCTAACAATGTTACAAAAGAAGAAATTGCAAGAACAGCAGAAAGAGCCGTAGCAGTTGCAAAAGCAAATTCAAAAGTGCAGTCATCACCTGTACAACTGGCACCTCAAACAGGTTATGGTGAGGTAAGCTGGAAAACACCCATTATTAAAAACGCTTTTGAAATACCGGTAAAAGAAAAGGTAGACTTGTTACTGTCAGTTAATGCAGCCGCAATGTCTGGTGGTGCCAGCTTCGTAAATTCATTGATATTTTCTAATAACGAACAGAAATATTTTGCTTCTACTGATGGGTCTTATATAGATCAGGACATCCACCGGATATATCCCACCTTTACGGTAACCGGTATCAATAAAGCATCCGGTAAATTTGAGACAAGAAAATCGCTGAGCTCTCCAGTAGGTATGGGCTTCGAGTACCTGACCGCAACACCTGCCGACAAAGTAACGGGTATCGTTACGCGATACAAAAACCGGTACGATATGCTGGAAGATGTGAAAGCTGCAGCAAAAGATGTTAGTGAAAAGCTCCTGGCAAAAACAGTGGAACCTGGTAAGTATGACCTGGTACTTGATCCTTCTCATTTATGGTTAACCATTCATGAATCCGTTGCGCATCCTACAGAACTGGATCGTGTGTTAGGATATGAAGCAAACTATGCAGGTACAAGCTTCCTGACATTGGAAAAGTGGAAATCCAAAACTTTTAAATTTGGCAGCGAAAATGTAAATATCGTTGCTGATAAACTACAGCCGGGTTCTTTAGGAGCTGTTGGTTATGATGATGAAGGTGTAAAATGTAAACAGTGGGATATTATAAAAAACGGGATACTTGTTAATTTCCAGGCTATCCGGGACCAGGCGCATATCATCGGTTTAAAAGAATCCCAGGGATGCTGTTATGCGCAAAGCTGGAATGATGTGCAGTTTCAGCGTATGCCTAATGTATCCCTTCAACCGGGAAAAAATAAACTGAGTGTTGACGATATGATTAAAAATGTTGAAAAGGGTATTTATATAATCGGTGATGGATCTTTTTCAATTGACCAGCAGCGTTATAACTTCCAGTTTGGCGGACAAACTTTCTATGAGATAAAGAATGGCAAGATCACCGGTATGCTTAAAGATGTGGCCTACCAGGCAAATACCCAGGAATTCTGGAACTCCTGCGTAGCTGTAGCAGACCAGAGTGATTACAGGTTGGGAGGTGCTTTTAATGATGGTAAGGGACAGCCCGGCCAGTCAAATGCAGTATCTCACGGAAGTTCCACCACCCGTTTTAATGGAGTAAATGTTATTAACACAGCAAGAAAAATTTAAGTAATTAATTATGGCAATATTAACTAAGGATGAAGCCCAAACACTATTAAAAAAAGTAATAGCATTTTCAAAAGCGGATGAGTGTGAAGCAAGTTGTAGCGGATCAGAGGGCGGTAACATTCGTTATGCCCGCAATGCAATTTCAACTTCGGGCGATATCAGTACGCTAAGCCTTGCCGTTAGTTCAACTTTCGGCAAGAAAACCGGAACCGCCACCATCAATGAATTTGATGATAAGTCGCTGGAAAAAGTAGTAAGAAGGGCTGAAGAGCTTGCGCGACTCGCACCTGAAAATCCTGAACATATGCCCTTAAACGAGCCGGAAACTTTTAAAGAATCTATAACCTATGTACCGGCCACTGCAGCTATTACGCCTGAAACCCGCGCGGATTCTGTTGCTAAAAGTATCAATGCTGCGAAAGAAGCAAAACTACAGGCGGCAGGTTACCTCGAAAATACAACCGGCTTTAACGCAATAGCCAACTCAAAAGGATTGTTCGCTTATAATAAGGATACGGATGTAATCTTTACCATTACAACACGTAATGAGGCGGGTACTGGTTCGGGTTATGCTGCAAGAGGTTATAATGATGTTACCAAACTTGATACTTTAAGTGCTACTAAGATCGCAGCAATGAAGGCGAATGGTTCCGCTGCTGCAAAAGCGATTGAACCGGGAAAATATACTGTGATACTGGAACCTGTAGCTGCTACTTACATGTTGGGTAACATGTTCTTTGGATTTGATGCAAGACAGGCAGATGAGGGAAGAAGTTTTATGAGCAAACCCGGTGGTGGTACCCGGTTGGGAGAAAAATTAGTGGATGAAAAAGTAACGATATATTCAGATCCTTTCAATCCTGAACTTCCATCTTCCACTTGGAGCCGCGATGGACAGCCACTGGAAAAAATAACCTGGATAGAAAAAGGTGTTGTAAAGAATCTTACCTACTCTAAATATTGGGCGCAACAGAAAAATGTGAAACCTGTTCCCTTCCCTGGTAATATTATAATGGAAGGCGGAACGGCCTCTATAGAAGACCTTATTAAAAGCACTGAAAAAGGAATTCTTGTTTCCCGGCTTTGGTATATCCGGATGGTTGATGCACAAACATTATTACTTACAGGCCTTACACGTGACGGAACTTTTTATATTGAGAATGGAGAAATTAAATTCCCCGTCAAGAATTTTCGTTTTAACGAAAGCCCGGTTATCATGCTGAATAACCTGGAAGCATTAGGCAAAACAGAGAGAAGCATCAATGTGGAATCATATCGCAGTGCCCTGGTTCCTCCCATGAAGATCAGGGACTTTACATTTACTTCGCTGTCGGATGCGGTTTAAAATTTTTTATATAAGACAATTTTAAGATATACCTAATTATTTCAAATTCCTGAATAGTTGATTTAATACGGTAAGAAGCATTTGATTGATAAGTATTAAAAATGATAATTAAATGAGTTGCGAAATATAGATGAAATTAATTACCAAAACGGTTGTTGCTGAGTATTAAAAATGCGCAGTATAATAATTTGATTCTTATCTGAAATAGTGAAGTGAATTGTAAATGGAAAAGTATCGATTGCTTTCACTCTCACTAAATTATAGCGAATGGCAGAAGCTGTAGGAAGGTTGGAAATGTTTTTAAAATACTTATCAAGAGTATCTGTAAATTCAAATCCTAAGCCTGATGAAATGCCGTTATAACAATGAAATGCTTTATCTATATCATTAATAGAATCTTGTGATAATACAAGTTCATATCCCATTAATGTTTGTACTTTTGTTTTATGACTTCCCAGGGTTGCAAAAGTTCAGGATTTCGCTGGGCCTCTGCAAGTGTTGTACGAACAGCCTCTTTTTGCCATTCCGGGATTTGATCAACTTCTTCTTCAATTATTTCAATGGCATTTTCTTTTTGCAAATGTTGAATAAGAGAAGCGGCATAGTCTTTTTTTATAATGAGATGGAGAACTTCAAACATAAGATAGTTTTTAAAGAAAGCAAGTTTTTCAATTTTACTATTTGAAAGATCAGTATAACAATAACCCAAGTATATTTTAATGTTTTTGAGTTAATTAAAATATCATTTAATATACATTAACATTATTACAAACAAATTTATACAACCCACTATTGTAATCCAAATCTTATGGTAAGTTTAGTTACTATTGATATGCTTAACCATCTTTTTTTTTATATACAAGAATTCAGCAAAGCCCAACAGATCCCAGAAAATATTTCCCTGCATCTTTTTTCTTGTAATGAAGGATGCGATTATCTTTACCGGCATGCCTGCAATATAGTACCAGTTTCGACGTGTTCCACTTTTTATAATAGTGCAATCGTTACGCTTGAAAACCTCAGATAATTCTTTTACAGAATAAATACGCACATGCGAAACATCATCATAAAAATTTAATGAACCATGCATGGACGGAAGGGTAGTGCTTTTCTTTCCCGGATATTCAATATAAAAATAACCACCTGGTTTTAATTTCTCCAGCAATTTGCTAACTACTTCATCACCATTATGTAAATGCTCTATAACATGCGCCATCCATATACCATCAAAAAAGTTATCCGGAATTATTGAATAGTCCAGTTTAGTTAAATCAAGTTCGTAAAAATCTTGCATCACTTTAAAATCTTCTTCACTATTATTATATAACTTAGTCATGTCCAATCCATAATACAAACACGCGGGAAAGATTTTATGAATACGTGAAGCAGAATGATTACCAGCACCTACATCCAGTAATCGAAAGCTCCCATTGCCGAAAGAACGTTTTAAAAAGCTGAACTTAAAGTTTATGGAAGCTTTTAAACGTTGAGTAATATCCATTGATATGAGATCGTGAATAAAGAATGAAACTATATTAAATAGTTATAAATATTACCAGTTTCCCATTTGCTCAGGGACAATTCTCTCCAGGGTTTCTTTTTTAATATCATGCTCCTTCCAGTCAGGATCATATTTTACAAACCATGAAAGCCATAAGGTTCTGGATAGCCGCATTAAAACAGGTTGCATTCCGATCAACAAAAAACAAGCGAAACCCATCCACCAGAAAAAGCGGTTGTCTTCCAAAGAAAATCCTATAACAAGCCACCATGCTATAAAAGATATAACGATTAGAACGATTGCTAAAACATAACTTACATAGCTGGTTCCATAGTAAAATCCAACTTCAATTTCAGTGGGTTGTCCGCATACCGGGCATCTATCGTTCATCTTTGTAACAGTACGTAGCTTATAAGGATTTGGAAACATAAACAGGTGTCCTTCACGGCATCGGGGGCATTTATTGGTTAATACGCTTAACAAGTATCCCGGGTTGTTTTTATTGTCAGACATACTTCATTCTTTTAATGTGAAGTTAGAATAAAGAAATAATTAGAGTGTCGGATTATTATGCGAACCGCTTGGAGAGAGTTGAACCACGGCACGGAACGACTCTAAGTATTTTTGATCTGTTTAAAAATACCTCCATGCCTTGGTGCCGTGGTATCATCCCAGTATTATGTAAGTATAAATTGACGTATTTGCTATCCGCTGTCAGCTATCAGGTATCAGGAGGAAACTTAATACACATTGATCTGCTGATGGCTGACAGCAGAACGCATCACTTTAGGGTTAACTTAATACTAGGAAGTAAGGTCACTAACCATCTATGATAAATGTCGAATCAATTACTTTTAGTTATTAGTAAATTATGCACATAAAGATTCCTCCTGATAGCTGACGGCTGACAGCTGATAGCCATTCGCTATTCCAGTATCTTTTCCATTTGCGTACTTCTTGATCCTTTTATAAGCACCTGGCTATTTGTGAAATGTTGTCGGTGATACCATTTTGCAGCTTCAGCAGCATTGCTAAACGAAGTGTATGAATGAGGAACCTTTAAAAAATCTCCTCCCACTAACACAACATTTTTCCAGGGATATTTGCCGATTAACTCAATGATCGACTGATGCTCCTCAACACTTTCGCTGCCTAACTCAGCCATTGCCCCTAATATTAATATTTTTTCACTTCCCTGCATCTGCATAAAGTTTTCAATGGCAGATTTCATACTGCTGGGATTAGCATTATATGCATCCAGTATAATCTTGTTAGAATCTTTATCAATCAATTGTGACCTGCTGTTAGAGGGAAGGTAAGCTTCTATGGAATCCTTGATTGCCTTATCGGCTACATTAAAATATTTTCCTATTGTAACAGCTGCTAAAACATTAGGAAAGTTATAAGTCCCTACAAGTTGTGTTTGTATGCTTTTTATTTCAGCACCTTTACTAATCCCTATTTCCAGGTAAGGGTCGCTTTGCTTAACAAATCCAATGATATCTCCATCGGCACTTCCGTATTTTTTAATATCATGAATGCCTTTACTCATTTCTCTCAGGTAATCATAATCCCACATTACAAATGCGGTTCCTTTATTATTCCTAAGGAAGTCAAACAATTCTCCCTTTGCTTTTTTAACGCCTTCTACACTTCCAAAGCCTTCAAGGTGCGCTTTACCGCAATTGGTAATAATGCCATGTGTTGGAAGTGCATACCTGCAATAACTTTCAATTTCTTTAAGATGATTGGCACCCATTTCTATTACCGCCATCTCAGCATCTTTCTTTACGCTTAGCAAAGTAAGGGGAATGCCAATATGATTGTTCATATTTCCCTGGGTAGTATAAGTCTTAAACCTGCCTGATAGCACTGCATGAATTAACTCTTTTGTAGTGGTTTTGCCGTTACTTCCGGTAATAGCTACGAAGGGAATGTTGAAAGTAGCCCTATGGAATTTTGCTAATTCCTGCAATGTTGTAAGCACATCTTTTACCAGGATTGTTTTTTCAGATAAAGCATATACCGGTTCATCTATAATTGCGTAAGATGCGCCATCGCTGATAGCTTTTTGTGCAAAAGCATTACCATTGAAAGTAGGTCCTTTCAATGCGAAGAAAAGATCACCGGCTGCTAATTTGCGCGTATCTGTTTTTACTGATGGATATGCAAGATATAAATCATACAGTTGCTCGATGTTCATATTTCAAAAGTATAAAAACATTCTAGCTGTTTACAGTAATTTTTAACGCAGAGAACAGCCAGAGGAGGGAACCGCAGAGGACGCAGAGAATTTGCTCTGTGCCCTCTGTGTTTCCTCCTCTGGCTGTTCTCTGCGTTAAAAAAAAGGCCACCCCTAAGGATGGCCTTAAATAAATTATAAATTCAACTACTGTTTTCTGGAATTCTGTCTCCTCGCCTTATAGTTAATTCCCGTCTTTCTGCCATTTCCTTCCGGACTACCAACACGTGGCATTGCACAACGGAAACCTACAGTACTGCTGGATACATCTTCTTCCATAAAGCGGCGTGTTCCGGGACTGAGCCAGTAAGCTCTGTCATTCCAACTACCTCCTTTAATAACCCTTGAATGATCACTGATCAGGGTCGTAACACCATAACCGTAGCTTACACCTTGCAAGGAAGAATCACCGTCAAGATAATTTATTACATTACCTTTTTGATAGTTTCTGCGATTTTTGCTTTCTTCATCTGTAACATCTCTCATTTTAATCCTTCCTAAACTGTCCAGTTCGGCTTTACCGGTAGACCGGTCTACTACTGTAAATTTATTACCACGGAAAGGAGCCACATCATCAACATCAACAGGTGAAAGCGGACGGTAAACATCTCCTACCCACTCATTCACATTACCCGACATGTTATATAAACCAAAACCATTTGGAAAAAATGTACCTACAGGTGATGTGTAAACTGCCCGGTCATTCAAACCACCTGAAACTCCCATGTTATCGCCTGCGCCACGTTTGAAGTTAGCCAGGAAAGTTCCCTGCCAGCTTCCCTTCCTCGCATCACGCAAGCCATTTACATTTTGTCCCCATGAATAAACCTGTTTGTTAGTAACCAGCTCTTCACCGCGCGAACCTTCTTTTTTGCTTGGTTGTGGATTTTGATTAACCAAACCCAATGCTGCATATTCCCATTCTGCTTCTGTAGGTAAACGGTAGCTTGGGAAAAGAATGCCATCTTCAAAAGTTACCTGGCTTCTGGGAGTACCGTTTGGATTTCTTAATGGGTTATTTTTTGAACGGGCCGCCTTGCCGGGAGTAGCTGTAAATTCCCCCAGGAGATAAGACTTAGTTTCAAAATGTTCTGCTCCAAGACCGGTAATATTTTTTAATGATTTATCATTAACCAACCCTTTTTTAATAAGCTCCAGTTCATTTACACGGTCAGTTCTCCAGATACAAAAATCGTTAGCTTGTTTCCAGGTAACACCCACAACCGGATAATAATTATAGGAAGGATGGCGAAAGTAGTATTCAACCATAGGTTCGTTGTCTGCCAATTCACTTCTCCATACCAAAGTATCAGGAAGTGCTGCGTCACGAACATTCTGGTATTCATCTCCATCAAATACAGTATTCAACCAATACATATATTCGCGATAATGAATATTCGCAACTTCAGATTTATCAATATAAAAAGAATTAACGGTAACCCGGCGTGGAATATTATTCCAGTCACTCATAACATCTTCCTGGGTAGCACCCATAGTAAAGGTTCCACCCTGAACAAATACCAACCCGGGTCCTGTTCTCTGTTCTTTTTCACGCGCAACCTGGTAACCTCCCTGGTTCTTATCATTGTAGTTCCATCCTGTTGCATCAGAACGTTCTTTCTTTTTATTAAAAACTTTACAGGAAGATACTGTTGAAATACACAATGCTAAAACTAATACAGTTTTCCAGTTCATTTTATATGCCATTTGAGCCGGTTTTTTAGAATAATATAACGAGATATAAGTGTAAATATTGTTTAACACGTATTATAAACAATTGTTAACGAAGATAGGCACTTTCAGCAAATAGGTTATATAATTGCAAAAGCTGCTTTGTAACTGCTATGTAACTTTTTATTTTATATTGGCAATCCGTGAGCTTATTCTATTTTTGAACCGAACAATGTTTATGTTGCGATTTTATTTTATATTTTTTTCTTTTTTACTTGTCATTAATGGGTTTAGCCAGCGGCATTATAAAACATCGTCTGTGCTTGCAACAGGTAACTGGTTCAAAATTGCCACTAAAGAGCCTGGAGTTTACAAAATTGACCTTACATTCCTTAACTCCCTGGGAATGAACACCAGCAATGTATCTTCCGCTTCCATCAGGCTTTTTGGAAACGGCGGTCAAATGCTTCCTGAAAATTGTTCGGGTACCGTCGCCGACGATTTACAGGAAAACGCTATTCAGATGAATGATGGCGGAGATGGCATTTTTAATGGTGCTGATTATTTTCTATTTTACGCTTCAGGACCTGATAAATGGTTAAAGGACTCTTCTAATCTAAGGTTTACACACCAGAAGAATCTGTTCAGCGATCACTCTTTTTACTTTATTACCATCGGAGAAACAGGCAAAAGAATTACAGCCATTAATAATACTTTACCGGCATCCCTGAAAATTACTTCGTTTAGTGACCGGTATTTCCATGAACTTGATACCATAAATTTTTTAAACAGTGGTAAAGACTGGTATGGTGAAGAATTCACAAAATCCCCAGGTAAGTTAATGACACGGGCCTTTACGGTTCCCTACGGCAACTTACACCTTTCGGAACCAGGCATCATAGTATCCAATTGCATAGCCCGTTCCATTAATAAAAACAGCCGTTTTTTGGTAAACATAAATAATGCTCAGGTTATAGAGCACGATATTTCCGCTGTTGGTTCCGGTAACCAGGACATATTCGCTATTAATTCACAGGTTAGCGGATCTTTTACTCCTTCCTCAACGTTATCCATATCGTATAATTATGAGTCATCAGGTGAAGGAGCCCAGGGATGGTTAAACTGGTTTGAATTGTTTTCAAGAAAAACTATTAGTCTTGCCGGTACTGATCAGTTATTGTTTCGCGACTGGAACAGTGTAGGCGCCGGCAACATAGGTGAATTCAATGTGAAGGCAGCTGTTGCCGGAACGCAGGTCTGGGATATTACCGATCCTGTTAGCGCTTTTCAAATGAAACCTGCCTATGAAGGATCTTTGTTAAGATTTGTGAATGATTGCAATTTCCTCCATGAATACATAGCTTTTAACCCCACGGGTTTCTTATTGCCTGTTGCTTCAGGCAAAGTGGAGAATCAGGATTTGCATGCTGCTCCACTTGCAGATTTAATCATTGTAACTTATCCTTCCGTTATACAGCAAGCCCGGAGATTAGCAGACTATCATATCCAAAAAGACAAGATGAAAGTGGTTGTGGTAACTGCAAGTCAGGTGTATAATGAATTTGCCTCAGGGTCTGCTGACCCGACTGCTATTCGTGACTTTGTAAAAATGTATTACGACAAGGCAGGAACTGATACCACCAAACGACCGAAATACCTTTTATTATTCGGTGATGCTTCATTTGATTATAAAGACCGTTCACCGGGTAATACCAATTACGTTCCTGCTTTTGAAAGCCGGAATTCCCTGGATCCACTTGCCAGTTTCACTTCGGATGATTATTTCGGCTTTCTTGATGATAATGAAGATATCAATGCAATATCAGGTAATCTGTTAGATATAGGAATCGGAAGAATTCCTGCCAGAACGCTGGATGAAGCCAGGTCGTATGTTGATAAGGTTATTAATTATAACAGTCCGAAAAGTTTAGGGCCCTGGAGAAATCAGCTGAATTTTATCGCCGATGATGAAGATTATAACCTGCATTTTAATGATGCTGAAATTATTACAGCAACTGCAACTAATGCCAATCCGGTTTTTGATCAGCATAAAGTTTACCTGGATGCTTATCAGCAGGAAAGCAATTCCTCGGGTAGCCGTTATCCGGCAGTTAACCAGGTAATAAACAACCAGATTCAAAACGGAACATTGATCTGGAATTACAACGGGCATGGAGGCTTCAGAAGGCTGGCAGAAGAAGTGATATTGGATCAGGACATCGTTAACTCCTGGAATAATCCTGATAAGCTTCCACTATTTATTACAGCTACCTGTGATTTTGCTCCCTATGATAATTTCACTGTTAATTCTATAGGTGAAAATATATTACTGAGACCAAAAACCGGCGCTATTGCATTAATGACTACTACCAGGCTGGTATTTGCTTTTAGTAACCGGATAATGAATCGTAATTACATACAGACGTTGCTTCATCAAAATACTGATGGTAGTTATCTTAGCCTGGGAGATGCTATAAAGAAAGCAAAGAATATAACGTATCAATCCGGGGGAGATGTTATCAATAATCTTAAATTTACTTTGCTGGGCGATCCTGCTGTAACCATTGCATTTCCACGGAACCGGATACAGACAAATTCTGTTAATAATATTGCTGTATCAGCAAAGCCTGACACTTTAAAAGCATTAAAACAGTACTCCATTACCGGATCTGTGGTAGATTATAATGGAAATGTTTTGAAAGATTTTAACGGAACTGTTTATATAGCTGTTTACGATAAAGCTCAAACAGCTACCACTCTTGGTAACGATCCGGAAAGCCTGAAAGAGAATTTCGAAATACAGGAAAACATCGTTTTTAAAGGAAAAACTGATGTTAAAAACGGAAATTTCTCTTTTAGTTTTGTTGTTCCTAAAGATATTGATTACAGATTTGGCAATGGTAAAATCAGTTATTATGCTGATAATGGAGAGGTTGATGCTAATGGAAGCTTTACCGGTTTTATTATAGGCGGCTCTCAGAGTACAGTTGCTGATACTCATGGACCTGTGATAAATGCTTTTCTCAATGATGAAAAATTTATCAATGGAGGCATTACCGGCCCGAATCCTGTTTTGCTTTTAAAGCTTAGTGACAGTTCCGGTATTAATATTTTGGGTACCGGCATTGGTCACGATATTACTGTTGTGATAGATGATGATCCTAAAAAATCTTTTAAACTAAACGATTTTTTTGAACCTGTTTTAAACAGTTACCAGTCAGGAACAATAAAATTTTCTTTACCTGTTCCTGAAGAAGGTATTCATACCTTAAAAATAAAAGCCTGGGATGCGGTTAATAATTCTAATGAAGTTTCTATGACATTCACGGTGGTCAGAAACAAATCTTTTTCAGTTTATCGTGTATTTAATTTTCCAAATCCTTTTAATTCGAAAACCACTTTTCGTTTTGAACATGACCTGGATAACCAGCATGTTAATGTGCTGATTGATATTTTTACAACTTCGGGCAGGCTTATAAAATCCATTAAACATACAATAAATACAGGGGCAAATCGTTCAAGTGACATCGAATGGAATAGTAATAGCGATGCTGGTTCTCCTATCCTGAGTGGAATATATATTTACCGGCTAAGGGTCACCGGCAGCGATGGTACTATGGTTGAAAAAGCGGGTAAAATGGTAGTACTATAATCAATATATATCTTTTATTCCCGTTAAGCACTTAGGACTTATTTGTTTAATATGATACCTTTATGAATCTGCCAGGTAGCATTGAATTTTGGCATTATTGATGCTAATCTGGTTTTTACTTCAGAAATTACACCACTTTTCGTGGTGACGACCTTTAAATACAAAACATACACAGATGCGACAATTGACCTTTAGATTTTTTTCGGTTTTATTGCTACTAACTGTTTTGATAGCAGTAAAAGCTCAGCCAATTAATGTAGTAACTACTGCAGTGCCATTTTTACGAATTTCTCCTGATGCCCGTGCAGGAGGAATGGGTGAAGTAGGAATCGCTACCCTTCCCGATGCCAATTCAGGTTTCTGGAACCTGGCTAAAACTCCTTTTAATACCAGCAAAGCCGCATTAAGTTTAACATATACTCCGTGGTTAAAAAAATTAGGGTTGAATGATGTATACCTGGCTTCAATGGCAGGGTATTATAAACTAAATGAGCAGGAGGCTATATCCGGTTCACTTCGTTATTTTAGCCTGGGTAATATCCAGTTTACCAATGAAAGGGGTGAAGATATAAGAGGATATCATCCAAGAGAATTTTCTATTGATGGAGGCTATACACGAAAACTGTCAGAAAAAATTGGATTAGGCATTGCTTTAAGGTATATTAACTCCAGCCTGGCTAACGGTGATTTTTCCGGCACCACTTATAAACCAGGAAGTTCCGTAGCAGCAGATGTTAGTCTTTATTATACTAACCCTCATGAAGATGGCAGCGGTTGGAGTTTTGGAGGCGTTGTGTCAAACCTGGGTACTAAAATTGGTTATACTACCGATGCCAAACAAAAAGATTATATTCCTGCAGACCTTGGGCTGGGTGCCGCTTACACTAAAGCATATGATGAAAATAACAAGATAACTTTTGCATTAGATGTACATAAATTACTGGTTCCTACGCCACCATTATTAACAACTGATGATGTTCAAAACACAGCTAATATTGAAAAATATCGTAATAAACCAGTTGTAAGCAGCTGGTTCAGTTCTTTTGGTGATGCGCCTGGCGGAATAAGTGAAGAACTTAAAGAGTTTCAATTGTCTGCAGGAGCTGAATACTGGTATAATAATCAGTTTGCACTTCGTACAGGTTACTTTTATGAAGATAAATCAAAGGGAAACAGAAAATACTTTACCCTGGGTTTCGGACTTAAATACAATGTTTTTGGATTGAACTTTTCTTATATCATTCCTTCCGGTAATGGTATCCAACAAAATCCACTATCTAATACCCTGCGTTTTGGATTGGTTTTTGACTTCAATGGAGAAAACAATAGCAGCACTCAATAATCATAGTAATACTATCTATACATCCTGGCGTTCCCTTTATGGGAGCGCTTTTTTTTAGCTATCAGTCATCAACGATCAGCTATCGGTAGTCATTAAATCAATAGAAATTATTACTGACAGATGATAGCTGATCGCTGACAGCTGTTGGCCGGTGTTGCTGATTTCCGCTAACTTTAACCTTAATCATTTCAGCAAATATGTGTTACAGGATTGGATTCGGAATAGATTTTCATCAGTTGGCAGAAGGCAGGGATTTATGGCTTGGAGGTGTAAAAATCCCACATACCACAGGAAGCCTTGGGCACAGTGATGCAGACGTTTTATTACATGCCATTTGTGATGGTTTATTAGGGGCTTTGGCATTAGGAGATATAGGTATGCACTTTCCCGACACCTCCGATGAATTTAAGAGTATCGACAGTAAAATTTTATTGAAAAGAACTTTTGAACTGGTACGTGAAAAAAATTATGCTGTTGTTAACATTGATGCTACTATTTGCCTGGAAGCTCCCAAAATTAAAAACTACAATATGGATATGAGAAAGGTAATTGCAGAAATACTGGAAATATCCATAGAAGATGTTTCAATAAAAGCAACCACAGCAGAAACAATGGGTTTTGTTGGAAGGAAGGAAGGCCTTTCGGCTTATGCAAGTGTGCTGTTGAAGAGAAATGGTTAATGGTTAATTGTTAATGATTAATTATTAACGGAAAGATGCTTTTATTTAATCACTAAAACCTAAACCACTATCCGTTAACAATTAACCATTAACAATTAACCATTAACCATTATTTTTACGCCATGTCGGTAATTAAGGTCAAAATAATAAATCAGTCCTCAAATCTTCTTCCTCAATATGCTACGGAGGGTTCGGCAGGCATGGATATTATGGCCAACATTAAGGAGCCATTAAATTTAAGCCCTTTACAAAGATTACTGGTACCAACAGGTTTGTTTATTGAACTGCCTGCTGGCTATGAAGCGCAGGTAAGACCAAGAAGCGGACTGGCAATTAAACATGGAATAACCTGCCTTAATTCGCCCGGTACTATTGATTCTGATTATCGCGGTGAAATAAAAGTTATCCTGGTAAACCTGTCTGACCAGGATCATATAATACAACCTGGTGACCGGATTGCGCAAATGGTTATTCATACCGTTGAAATGATACAATGGGAACCGGTAAAAGAAGTTGCCGCCACTATACGTAATGATGGCGGGTTTGGTCATACAGGAAAATAAAAAATTATGAAGTATATATTTCTTTTACCAGGATTTGTAATGCTGATGTTTGCTTTCAGTTGCCGGCCTACTAAAAAGCTTCAGACAGCAATTAACAGGAAAGATACAACGCACGCAGTAATAGTAAATAATTCAAAAGCGGATTCAATAAAATTTGTACAGGAAGTTTTTAATAAGGTAAAAAGAAGCAAGATTAATTTTAATACTTTTTCTGCAAAAATAAAAGTTGATTATACCGGTAAAGATGGTAAAGGACCTGATCTTACGGTATTCGTAAGAATGCAGAAAGATAGTGTTATATGGCTTTCTATAAATGCCACCGTTTTTAGTTACGAAGCATTCAGGGTTTTAATAACACATGATAGTGTAATAGTTCTGAATAAAAAAGACAAGCAGATACAGTTTCGCTCACTCAGCTACCTGCAGGAACTTACACAATTGCCTTTTGATTTTTCAACAGTTCAAGATCTTATCCTGGGTAATCCTATATATCTTGACAGTAATATAGTGTCATTTAAAAAGAATGAATCTTCTGTAATATTACTAAGCACTGGTAAATTCTTTAAGCACCTTATGACACTCAGCAATAATGACTTTACATTAGAGCATAGTAAACTGGACGATATTGATATCGCCCGTAACCGGACCTGTGACCTCACCTATACAGATTATGAAAATAAAAACGGTATGCAGTTTTCAACCGGACGTAAAATAACCGTTGCAGAAAAATCAAAGCTTGATATTGATATGAACTTCAAGCAATACAGCTTTAACGAAACCTTAAGCTATCCTTTTAGCATTCCAAAGAATTATAAACGTAATTAAACGTTATAAATTAATCGCAGATCATTTTGTTAAAATATTGCCTATGAAAAATTTAATATCCTTTATTAATTTTGTTTGCTTTTACTTATGAAAGCAATAATTTTCATTACATGAAATAGAAAATAAATTAGCCATTATCTCAGGCGGGCATAGGTTCATTTAAAATTTTTATGATGACAAGATTTATTTTTTTCCTTGCAACATTTCTAGTAGCAGGAATAGGTGTATTCGGGCAGGCTACCAAGTCGGATCTTGAAAAACAACGTGCAGCTATTCAAAAAGAGATTGATGACGTAAAAGCTTCCTTAAATGAAACAAAAAAAAATAAGAAAGAAACATTAGGACAATTATCACTCATTCAAAAACGGCTTCTTTTACGCCAGTCGGAAATTGATAATATTAATCAGCAGATAGACCTCATCCAGGGTGACATCAATAATTCAAATAAGGATATCACTAAACTTAAAAAAGAACTGGACACGCTAAAGACTCAGTATGAAAAAAGTGTGCTGTATGCTTATAAGAACAGAAGCAACTATGATTTTTTAAATTTTATTTTTTCTTCCAGCAACTTTAATGATGCATTGAAACGGGTAACATACCTGCATTCATACCGGAATTACCGCGAACAACAGGTTTCTAATATCAAGAATACCCAATCTCTCCTTGAGCAAAAAATTTCTGGATTGAATCAAAACAAACAAAGGAAATCTGTGGTGCTGGGTGAAGAGAACAAACAAAGACAAGTGCTGGAAGTTGAAAAGAAAGAGAAGGATGGGGTAATATCCAAATTAAAATTAAGAGAGAAAGAACTGCTTGCTGAAATGGCTGCCAAACGCAAGCAGGATCAAAAACTGAGAGCGGCAATAACCGCTGCCATTCGCGTGGCCAGAGAAACTGCCATGAAAGAAGCTGCGGCTGCAGCTAAAAAGAAACAGGCAGAAGATATTGCCAAAGCTAATAAATCTAAAATTACTACTTCACCTAAAACAACTTCACCGGCAGCTGCAGAGCCGGAAGTAAAACATGAAGCTAAAGCCGCTACTAACCTGAGTCCTTTTGATGCCGACCCGGAATCAAGGGCATTGTCTGCGGATTTTGAAAAGAACCGTGGAAGCCTTCCCTGGCCCATTGATAAAGGAAAGGTCTCCATGCATTATGGAATTCAAAGAGTAGAAGGTTTAGACAAGATAACATACGACAACCAGGGGATAACTATTGAGACAGAAGCGGGCAAGCCGGTTAAAGCTGTATTTGAAGGCCAGGTTACTTACATTATAAACATAGGAGAGATACAGGGAGTAATCATCAAGCATGGAAAATATTTTACTACCTACAGTAATTTATCTTCTGCTTCCGTCTCTAAAGGCCAGGAGGTAAAGCGAGGACAGATTATAGGACATGTAGCTGATAAGGGAGATGGTGATGGAGACCTTGAATTCCTGATCTCAAATGAAAAAAGCAATGTTAATCCGGAACTGTGGCTGAGGAAGTAATGGTTAATGGTTAATTGTTAACGGAAAGTTGATTTTATTTAATCACAAAAACTCAATCACTATCCGTTAATAATTAACCATTAACAATTACAAGAATCGGTTATATAGCGCTTCGTACTGGGGAACGATCGTATTAATGTCAAACTTACGGGCATGCTGCAACGCATTTATTTTAAATTGTTTCAGCGTTTCTTCATCTCTCAGGATAGCCAGTGCATGAGAGGTCATATCCTGCACATCTCCTACATTACTAAGATAACCTGTAACGCCAGGTACATTAATCTCAGGAAGACCTCCACCGTTAGTACTGATTACAGGAACTCCTGCAGCCATAGCTTCCAATGCTGCCAGACCAAAACTTTCATATTCAGAAGTAAGCAGGAACATATCTGCAATGGCGAGTATTTCTTCCATTTGTTCCTGCTTACCTACAAAACGGGTGTCATTGTATAATCCAAGTTCCCGGGCCAGGCTTTCAGCGGAGGATCTTTCTGGGCCATCTCCTACAAACAGGAGCTTACTGGGCATCTGCTTATTTATTCCTGCAAAAATGCGGACAACATCTTCCACTCTTTTTATTTTCCTGAAGTTAGAAGCATGCAACAAAATAAACTCACCGTCGGGTGCTATCACACGTCTGAATGCATCAATTGGCTTTTTTTGAAAGCGCTCCACATCCACAAAGTTGTGGATTACCTGAATCTCTTTTTCTATTTTGAATGAATGATAGGTTTCATCGCGAAGGTTATAAGATACCGCGGTAATTGCATCGCTTTCATTAATAGAGAATGTTACTACCGGCGCGTAGGTTTTGTCTTTACCCACCAGTGTAATATCAGTTCCATGCAAGGTGGTAATCACCGGAATATGCTTGCCGCTTTTTTCCAGTATTTTTTTTGCCATATATGCGGCGGAAGCATGTGGAATTGCATAATGTACATGCAACAGATCAAGGTTATTATTTGCGATAACATCTACCATTGTACTTGCAAGGGCAGTTTCATAAGGAGGATAATCAAATAAGGGGTAAGTCGGTACCCGTACCTCATGGTAAAAGATATTCGCATTAAAACTATTTAAACGAACGGGTTGCTGGTATGTAATAAAATGAACCTGATGCCCTTTTGTAGCAAGCGCCTTTCCTAATTCAGTAGCCAACACTCCACTTCCCCCGAAAGTGGGATAACAAACAATTCCAATTTTCATAAACCTTTAATTAATGTTGTATTTAAGGGTTGGTTGAACATCGAAGATATAGTAATTTAAATACTGGCTATCAGCTGTCAGCTATCAGCCATCAGCTCTTTATACAATAGTGGTTGACAATCATCTTTTGTTTAATTGTGAGTTGATTTGTCAAGATTGATAATTCTTTAAAAGCTGATAGCTGACAGCTGACGGCTGAAAGCTGATAACTACTTTTATCCTAAGAATGTTTAACTATCTTTAAAAAAAATAACATGAACAGGGTTTTAATCTTTTTTTTATTGATGACTAGTGTTAGGTGTTTTGCGCAGGTAGAAGATTCAACCTTTATACGTAAGATAGCGGATGAGATACTGGTTAATGGTAAGGCATATGAAAATTTACGTGTGCTATGCAAAACCGTGGGTGCCCGGTTAGCAGGCTCAACAGGAATGTATAAAGCAGAGGATTGGGGTGTAAAGACGCTTAAAGCAATGGGCGCTGATAAGGTATACATGCAGGAATGTAAAGTGCCACATTGGGTTCGTGGTGGAAAAGATGAAGCATGGATAATGTACAATGATGCAAAAGGAAAACAGGTAAAAATTGTTCTTGATGTATTGGCTATTGGCAATTCAATTGGTACAGGAAGCAATGGGATAAAAGCACCGGTAATTTTAATTCATAATTTCAATGAATTGGAAAAACGTAAAGATGAAATAAAAGGAAAGATAGTTTTCTACAATATTCCTTTTAATCCACGGTTTATAGAAACAGGAAGAGCATACGGAGAATCAGGTATTTCCAGGAGATCCGGTGCAAGCAGGGCTGCTGAATATGGAGCAGTGGCTGTTTTGATAAGATCTCTTTCTGAATCGGTGGATAATAATCCACATACCGGGGCTCTCGCATATGATACCAGCTTACCCAAAATTCCCGGCGCTGCAATAGGATTAAAAGATGCAGATAATTTAACCGGCATATTATCTTCAGGACAAAAAGCAGATGCTTACCTTAAAACCATGGCTCGTTTTCTGCCTGATACAACCGGCCATAATATAATAGGTGAATTACCAGGATCAAAATTTCCAAATGAGTTTATTACAGTGGGTGGACATCTGGATTCATGGGATCCGGCTGAAGGTGCAAATGATGATGGAGCCGGTTGTGTACATTCTATTGAGGTATTAAGGGCACTTAAAGCAATAGATTATAAACCCAAACATACTATACGAGTAGTATTATTTGCAAACGAAGAAAATGGTTTACGCGGTGGCACTAAATATGCTGAAGAAGCTATAGCAAAAAAAGAGAAACATATTTTTGCATTGGAAAGTGATAATGGCGGATTTACACCAAGAGGCTTTGATTTCACCATGTCTTCATCGCAGCTCATGAAAATCAGGGAATGGCTACCGTTGTTTTTACCTTATGGTGTTTACTTTTTTGGTAATGGAGGGGGAGGTGCAGATGTATCGCCGTTAAATCAAAAATCAGGAGTTCCTGTTTCAGAGTTTCGTCCTGATTCTCAACGGTATTTTGATTTGCATCATTCCAGAAATGACGTTTTTGAAAACGTTCATAAACGGGAACTGGAATTAGGGGCTGTTAATATGGCGGCATTGATTTATATGGTTGATAAATACGGGTTGTAAAAAATGGACTTGGTAGGGTTTAAGGTAACCTATAAGGTCTAAAATTAATAATTGTAAAATTTCTTGATCAAGACCTTATAGGTTTAAAATCAGGTTCTAAAACTTTAAAATAAAAACATGAGAAAATTTCTTGGAATCATTGTCCTGTCTATAATAGTAATAGTAGCAGTATTTGTCTATATTAAGTATATCAATGTTTATGGTGAAGGCGTTAAATCCGGACAATTAAATTACCTGGTTAGAAAAGGGAATATATTTAAAACCTTTGAGGGTAAACTGATACAATCAGGTCTGCGTAGCCGCCAGCCAGGTTCAATTCAATCTTATGAATTCGAGTTTTCCGTTGAGAACAAGAGTATTGCAGACAGGCTTATGGCTAACAGCGGAAAAGATTTTGATCTTCATTATAAAGAATACAGGGGAGCACTTCCATGGCGGGGTTATACTGCTTTTATAGTAGACAGTATTCTTACAATGCGTGAAGTAAAGTAATTATCCTGCATAAAGCATGAATATCGCCGGGCGTTTATTGATATCCGGTATATTCTTTTTCCAGTCGCCGATTGTTTTAGTCAATATAGCTTCCGAACTGCCGGTAATATCAACGGCTACGCAAAGCCGTGTGAGCGGCATACAGGTTTTAAGTATGGTATCGAGTATCTGGTTATTACGATATGGAGTCTCGATAAATATTTGAGTTACCTTGATACGAAGCGATTCTGCTTCCATTTCTTTAAGCGCTTTTATCCTTTCATTGCTATCGATAGGTAAATAGCCATTAAACCTGAACTGCTGACCATTCATTCCACTTGCCATTAAAGCCAATAGTACTGAATTGGGTCCGACTAATGGTTTAACCATAGCACCCATGTTTTGTGCAACAGCAACCAGTAATTGTCCGGGATCAGCAACCCCCGGACAACCGGCTTCACTAAGGATACCGATAGTCATGCCTCTCTGTAGCAATTTTTTAAACCTGTCCCGCAATTCATCTTCTACTTTATGTATAGTGTGCCATTCATAATCATCTATTATCATATCCTTCCACAGCTGCTTCAGGTACCTTCGCGCACTGCGTTCATTCTCTACAAAAAACACCTGGCAACTTTTTACAGCATCCAGTATATAAGCAGGTAATACCTCCAGGTTCTCTTCATGCAGGAATGTAGGAATAAGTAGTACCTGTCCTATTGCTAAGCTGGCCATAACACTTCCTTTTTTTGATAATATAAGCTTAAAGTCGCGGCTACTACGGCGTAGGCTGGTGCAAGTACCCATCCAATAACAGGAATGATATGCATGAAATAAAATATCAATCCATTGCCAAAGGCAAGGCCCTTTTGTTTAGCTATTAATGCTATGCTTTCTGACGATGATAGCTTATGCCTTTCACAACTATAGTCCATCATCGAGAATCCATAGTAATAACATTCAATGAATAAGGCAAGAAGGGGAGTAATCCAGCCTACTAATGGCAAAAAAGAAAGGATCAGGATACATACCATGTAAACAGTTTGCCATAAAGTATTACGCAACGCCAGCCTGATGCCTCTTACCATGTCTTTAATTAATTGCACAAAACTGAATGGAGATTCTTTTCCTTCCAGGATGGTTTCCGTTTTTTCGCTCAGGTAAGCAAACAGGGGCGATCCTACAATTAAAAATAAAGATTTAAAAAGTGAAAAGTAAAAGAATACTAACATCAGCCTCACCATAATTTCACCCATCACAAAAATAAAACTAAGGAAAGCATTTTTTTCTTTCTGTAGCCACCTGTCAATACCAACCAGGTGACTTAAGTAAGAAACAGCACCATTTGATGAAATAAAAAAGAAATACATCCCAATACAAAACAGCAGCATATATAATACTCCCGGCAGAATGATCCATTTCCATAAACGGTGTTTGCTAATGAACCTGTGGGCCCGGAAATATGATTCAATAGCTATTACAATTTCTTTAAGCAAATGGTATTAAATTTTATAATTCATAAATTTATTACATTGAGTGCACACACTGCGAAAAACTTTTAGTGGCATGTAACAGTATTTCATCGTTTTGCTATCAGCTGTCAGCTTTCAGGATGAAACATATTACTCATCAGTGTTCTGACTGCTAATACTGATTCAATATATAATTTCACAGTTAACTTAACATAAGTATGAACAAGTTGCCTGATTCATTTTACCAGCGTGAAGATGTGTTAAAGATATCACGGGAGTTGTTAGGAAAATTGCTCGTAACAAATTTTAATGGTTTATTAACCAGTGGAAGGATTGTGGAGGCAGAAGCCTATAATGGAATAATTGATAAAGCATCACATGCTTTTGGAGGGAGAAGAACACGCCGCACTGAAGTAATGTTTGGCGCAGGTGGATTTGCATACGTGTATTTATGTTATGGCATTCATCACATGTTTAATATAGTAACAAATGATCATGGTATACCACATGCGATTTTAGTTCGCGGCATTGAACCGGTTGAAGGAAAAGATATAATGCTGGACAGAATGAACAAGACCATCTTCAATAAAACTGTTGGTAAGGGCCCTGGAAATGTTGCCAAAGCTTTAGGTATTCAAACTATCCACACAGGCTATTCATTAATGAGCGATGAGCTATTTATAGCAGAGGATGGCTTTGTTGTAAAAGAATCGCAGATCATTGCTTCTCCAAGAATAGGAGTGGATTATGCCGGCGAAGATGCAAAATTATTGTATCGGGTTTTTATAAAAGACAATCCCTTTGTGAGCCGGATTTTGAAGCAGGATTTACAGGATTAATTGGATTTACAGAATTATGAAGCAGGATTTTGAAGCAGGATTTACAGGATTAATTGGATGTACAGGATTATGAAGCAGGATTTACAGGATTAATTGGATTTACAGGATTATGTCAACGCTATTCAATAAGTGGAGATCTCTTTGAAGTACATTAAGTAGCTCATCTACAATTATAGTAACCGTAAATGTAGTAAAGTGATCGTGTTCTAAATATCGAAGAAATTCTGTAAATCCAATTCATCCTGTAAATCCTGCTTAAAATTTGGGGCATGCAATCGTCTTCCTGCCTTCATCACGACGTTTAACATAGATAAGAGAAATTTCAAGACCACCGCGGCTTTGCGAAGCGGTTTTTAAACTGGACACATTAACATCATATGTAAAACCCAGACGAAAATCATTAAATTCCAATCCCACATAAGGTATAACGGCATCGCCAAACCGCAACCAGGAACCTACATATAAACTAGTAGGATTATCCAGGTCGCCATTTGCATTTAATGCAAGAGCACCACCGATAACAGTATTTGTAGCTCCTGCCTGCCGGCTGTGAATTGCGCTAAGGTGAAGGATTGCATTATCAGCAACAGGAAAATAGCCACCTCCATGAATGGTGAAACGTGAATTCAATTGATAATAAATGCCATTGAAACTTTCCTGTGGACGGTTAATATGATAAAAGGAAGCCCCAAGATAAAAATTATTGTAACCGTTGGTAGAACCGTTATAAAGCATCCCTGCACTAAAATCAAAATAGTTAATGGTTATAAGCATGTTATTGATAGGTTCGTTGGTAGGATTTGTCCATCCACCAAATTGATCCAGTTCCTGTTCAAAATTCAATTTTCCACCGTCCAGTCTTTTGCCACCGTAGGTTCCCTGGAAGCCTACTCCTATCTGGTGAAATCCTTCTTCGTCAAGTCCTTTATGATAAGCTGTGGAAAGGGAAATATAATTACTGGTTAAAATTCCGTTAGCAGTTTTGTCATTCATAGCAAGTATTCCTACACCCCAGGTATCACCCTCTGATAATTTACTTCTTAAGATATTCATATCAAGAGAAACAGTGGAGGTAATAAAGGCTTTGCTGATAGCGGGCCACTGATCCCTATAATTTCCTGCAACCCGGTAAATACCATCAAATTTGCCGGTAAGAGCTGGATTAAGTGTTAAGGGAGAAGCATAAAACTGAGAGAAACCCGGATCCTGGGATACGCAATTCAACTTGAATAAGGCAATGCACAAAAATACAAAAAGGCTTTTTTTCATACTATTTCACAAGGAACTCACAAAATACAAATATTGACTGGATTATTATAATAAAACCAGGTTAATATTAAATCTGAACTTTTGTTCCATATGCTAGGTCACCGGCATCTCCAAGTCCGGGTACTATAAAACCTTTTGCTGTCAGCTCATCATCAATAGAACCGCACCATATTTTAACTCCCGGTTCAGTGCGATGTACGTATTCAATGCCTACGGTACAAGCTATAGCAACAACAACATGAATCACCGATGGATGGCCTTCTTCCCTGAGATACTGAATTGTTTTAACCAGTGATGATCCGGTTGCCAGCATAGGGTCTGAAACAATCACAACCCGGTTTTCAAGTTCCGGACAGGAAATATAGTCAAGGCTGATATCAAACGAGCCGTCTTTATTATGTTTCCTGTAAGCTGAAATAAAGGCATTGTCTGCTTTGTCAAAGTAATTCAATAGACCCTGGTGTAATGGTAGTCCGGCTCTAAGAATTGTGGCCAGTACCGGTTGAGCTGATAAAATTTTGCAGACTGAGATTCCCAGGGGTGTTTCAATCTCTTTTTCTATATACTCCAGTTGTTTGCTGATTTCATAAGCGGCTACTTCACCAATCCGCTCTAAATTACGGCGAAAGCGCATTCTGTCAGATTGTATTTGTACATCGCGTAGTTCACTTACCCATTCACTTAGCAATGAATATTTTTCACTCAGATTTATAACCATTAAAGAATTTTTGATGTGTGAAATTATTGTCTAAAATACAACATTCATGTTAAAGTGATTAGCAGTTAGGCCACAAACACTTAGGGTACAAAGGAACAAAGAAAATTTTTCATGCTCCTTTGTGTGTTAGCCCCTTTGTCGCCCAACTTAATATTTTGTTTTTACAATTGTCGCTATCTTTTTGCATGTTAACATTATCTATTTTCGCTTTTTAGTTAACACTTTATTTCTATCTAATGATTTATAAAGCAATAGGACTTATGAGCGGTAGTTCCCTTGATGGATTGGATATTGTTTACGCCCATATCCAGGAAACCGGTGGAAAGTGGAGCTTTGAAATAATAAATGCTGATTGTTATCCTTATCCTGAGGAATGGATAGAGCAATTGCTTCATGCTACATCTTTGAATGCGTTACAGTATCAGTTATTACATACAGCATATGGGCATTATACCGGTGAACAGATTAACCGCTTCATTGAAGCTTTTGGATTGCATCATAAAGTAGACCTTATTGCCTCGCATGGCCATACAACCTATCATGTTCCTGCTAAAAGAATGACCGCCCAGTTAGGAGAAGGTGCTGCAATAGCAGCAGTAACGGGGCTGCCGGTAGTATCCGATCTTCGTGCTATGGATGTAGCGTTGGGCGGAGAAGGCGCCCCCATTGTACCTATCGGTGAAAAACTGTTATTGCATCAATACAATATGTTGCTGAATCTTGGCGGCATAGCGAATGTCTCCGCTAAAATTGGTGATAATTATATCGCTTTTGATGTTTGCGCCGCTAATAAGATATTAAATATGATTGTTGCAAAAGAAGGAAAGAAATATGATGAAAACGGAACTATGGCCGCTGCAGGTAAGGTGGATGAATCGTTATTAAAAGCGCTTGATGGCTTTGAGTATTACAGTAAGGGATACCCGAAATCATTAGCAAATGATTTCGGGATTGATGTGGTATTTCCATTGGTTGAAAAGTATTCTCTTTCTACTAACGACGCGTTGCGAACATACGTTGAACACATTACTATTCAATTAAAGAATTCAATTTCATTGATACTGCAGAATAAAGAACTTCAACAAGTATCAGTTACAGGCCACCGTTTACTGGTAACAGGAGGTGGCGCTTTAAATTCTTTTTTAGTAAATCGTTTACGTGAAGTATTTCAGGAATTGATGATTGAAACTATAGTTCCTGAAAAAAGCCTTATTAATTATAAAGAAGCCCTTATCATGGCATTAATTGGAGTGCTTCGCTGGCGGGAAGAATACAATGTTTTATCATCTGTTACCGGTGCATCCAGAAGCAGCATTGGCGGCGCTTTGTGGTTAGGAGTGGAAGAGTAATTAATTGTTAATTGTTAATGGTTAATTGTTAACGGTAAGTGATTAATTGTTAATGGTTAATTGTTAACGGTAAGTGGCTAATTGTTAATGGTTAATTTATAGCACAACATAGTTAACACTTTTATTAACAGCCTTGCAACTATTCAATTTTTAAATTGACTCTCTAATTAACAATTAACAATTAACAATTAACAATTAACAATTATTACAGTGTTTTTTTGTTGATGGCCCGTTTTCCGAATTCAATGAGGTCTTTAGGTTTTAAAAAACCAATGGTTTCAAGTACCGGCTTCCCGGCAGCATTAAAAACCAACAGCGTAGGGTAAGACTGAATCATCCAATCTGCAGACAGGTTTATCCCTTCTCCCTTCTCCATATCCATAGAAACATTAATAAAATTCTGATTAAATAAGCTAGCTACATTTTTATCTTTAAAGGTTGTTGCTTTTAATAATTTGCATGGGCCGCACCAGGAAGCATAAGCATCAACAAATATGAATTTATTTTCTTTACCAGCTTTTTTTAAAATAGCGCTCCAGGAACTGTCGGTAAAAAGTATTCCGATGTTTTTTTGATTTGACTTCTTAAGATCACCAGTGCTTTGTTTAGACTGAGCAAACAAAAAAGAATCCGGAATGATAACAGCAATAAAGAAAATCAGGGTATATAAATGAATCTTTTTAAGTGACATTAATCTCATAATTTATTTTATTGCTGTAAGAAAAATTTCCAAAGTTATTTTATCAGATGGCATTACAGCTCATTGTATAACGATGAAGCTGCTGCCTTTAATAATGCAGCACTCAATCTTTGTGTTATGTTAGGATTGATGTATTCGAACCGGATATTACCTTTTCTATTCAAAATAAATACTGAAGGAACCGGCAACAGTTTATCTACATTTTTGCCTCCTGAAGTTTCCGGCAAGAATTTGTCATAATTCTTTGGTGATTTAAATGCAATGCCAAACTGTTTTGAAATACTCAGGTCTGCATCTGATAATAGGGTATAAGTAAGCTTTTGCTTGGTTTCTGTGTTCTTTAAATTTTCAGGACTGTCGGTACTGACTGCTACTATCTGGTATCCCATTTTTGTAAGATCCTGTTCTATTTCCTGTATTCCGGCAAGCTGTTTTGAACAAAACGGGCACCAGCCTCCACGATAGAAAATAAGGATTGTAGGTTTGGATGCAACAGCGGCATTCAGATCAAAACTTTGTCCGGCTGCATTTAAAAGATTTACTTTCGGGATGTTTTCACCTGTAAGTAAAGGACTAATATCTTCCGGCAATAACGGAACACCGCTGACCATTTTTGTAGTATCAGAATTGCCAGACCTTACAGCAATTTTTGTTGATGCATTCACATTATAAGATACTGTCAACATCATTATGATGATCAGGCTTTTCCCTAAAAATGTAACAATAAGGTTTGTAGGTTTTCTTTTCATATATTTCATTATAATTTTATATTTTATTTGTTTGTAAAAACATTTGAGATTTATTTATGATTTAGTATTTTATTATTATGCGTTACAACTAAGAGGCGGCTAAGTATCTGGTAAGATAGCTATTCTTCCTGAATGGATAACTATCCTTTCTTAGTGGAAAGGTAAATTAACATTCAATGTTGTTGACTGGTAAATCCAGGGCAGGATAATTAAATGTTTATTAAGTTTACTATCTGCTCCAGGAAATTTTTATCTGTTGCAGTAAAACTATTCAGTTGACTGCTATCAATATCTAATATTGCCTGTACTTCGCTGTATCGAATTACAGGCACCACAATTTCTGACTTTGACAAGCTGCTGCATGCAATATGTCCCGGGAATTTTTCAACATCCGGAACAATAATCGTTTCCGCTCTTTGCCAACTGGTTCCGCAAACACCCCGGCCTTTACGAATTCTGGTACATGCAACAGGACCCTGGAAAGGACCAAGCACCAGTTCATCATTCTTTACAATATAGAATCCTACCCAAAGCCAACCGAACTGTTCTTTAATTGCTGCTGCTATATTTGCCAAGTTTGCTATTAGATCTGGTTCCCCTTCTAACAAACCTTTTATTTGAGGCAGCAGGGAAATGTATCGCTCTTCGCTGGAACCGGTTATTATATTCAGATCTTCAGACATGGGAGTAGATTATTAATTATTTGAAAATTTGCTTTCAGCTATCAGCTATCCTGTTCTTAAATTCTATATCCCGATTTTTATAAGGTGTAAATAAATGAACCATGATAAATTATTAAAAAATTATTATAGTTGATAATATCCTGATTATACAAAGATGTCTTTAAAGGATTAGTTGAAAAAGGTGGAGTTTGAAAAATAATGAATATTTATTAAGCTACATAAAAACAAGCAGGGGCTGATGCCCCTGCTTGTTTTATCTCTGTTCCTTATTTCGAAAATTTATATAAACTTATCTACCATCTTGCTGTGAACTGCATTTCGGCCTCCTCCTGCCATTGTTAAAGCGGGCTTCTTGACGGCCTTTCTATACGTGGTGCAGGTGATACTGATGGCTGATCAGAAGGTCTTTCCATACGGGGTGCAGGTGTAACTGGTGGTTGGTCAGAAGGTCTTTCCGTACGAGGTGCTGGTGTAACTGGTGGTTGGTCAGATCGTCTTTCCATACGAGGTGCAGATGGAAAAGATGGCTGATCAGAAGGTCTTTCCGTACGAGGTGCAGGTGAAGCTGATGGTTGGTCAGATCTTCTTTCCATACGGGGTGCAGATGGAAAAGATGGCTGATCAGAAGGTCTTTCCATACGAGGTGCTGGTGTAACTGATGGTTGGTCAGATCGTCTTTCCATACGTGGCGCAGGTGTTACTGATGGCTGATCAGATGGCCTGTTTTGCATTGTGTTATATGGCCTTTCAATTTGTGGCCGTGGGTTGTTATTAACCGGACCCATTAAGTTTCTATCCTGTGCGATTCTAACAGGTCTTTCCTGTGGTATACGCAGGTTATCAATACCAGGATTAGAAGGCCTGTTTTGAATATCCGGCCTGTTCATTTGTGGTTCCGGATTAGATGTTACCGGATTGCCAGATCTGTCAGTCATCAAACTACCAGGCCTGTTTCTATTTCCATCATTTCTATTATTATTATTTCCGGGTGTATAAATGCGGGGATTACTATTTGGTTGTTGCCTGTTGCCCGGAACTACATCCGAACCAGCAACTCTACCGGGAATATTATTGTTATTGCCAGGGAACCCTGAACGGTCATTTGCACGACGAGGTTGAGTATTATCAGGTTGATAAGGGCGGTTAACCTGCCTGTCTCCGAATTGAGAACCAGGCCGCTGATCCTGGCCGCGATTTCCTGATTCTGCATTATAACCTGGCCTAGTTCTTCCATTATTGAACCTGTCGTTGTTATAAGGTGTTGATCTTCCATTACTACTTACATTATTAAAACCTGGCCTGTCACGTGTTACAACATCTCTTCTGTATCTGTATAAATTATTAGACCTGTTATTATTAATGATAGTATAATTATTTACAATGACATTCTGGCCATAATAACCTTGATTATAATTGTACGACCTGTAATAGGCCGGACGGTAAACCTGGGGTCCCCACCAGCCACCCCAATAGTTGCCTGGATAATAATTGTCTAAACCACATGAAAACCATCCACCCCAATAATCTATGCCGAAATTCCATCCTGTCCATGGATTATACCGCATATTAAAACCCCAGGTATAAGCGCGCGGATAATAATGCCTTCCCCTCCATGGTTTGTAATAGTAGCCCGTTCCGTAAACGATGGTTGGCCCATAAATATAATTTCCTAAATACCCGGGTGTGTAACCCATGTAAACGTAATCAGGTGTTGCATCATATATATAAACATATTTAGAATTATATACAGGATAACTGGGAGGTATATTTTCTACTTCAAACGGACGGCTGGTTGCAACTGACCAGGGCCCAGCTGCACTATAGGATTCAAACCAAACCCCATTCTCAACCGCATAATATTTTCGTCCTGAATTAAGAACGGTACCCGGAGTATTGATCGCATACTTCAGATGTGTTCCTTCAATTTGTTCAAATTCCGGATCACCATCATATGTTACCGATGCCTTTGCGTTTCTACGATCAACTTTAGCCGTTTGAGGTACCTGGGCCTCCATTACCGACTCATTAGCAGCATTGGTTCCTGCCACATTGGGCAATACTACATCCTTAGGAGAGCCTTCAGGAATTTGTGCAAAGTCAGTAGGTAATTTGTCTGCAGAAATATAAGTCCAACTATTATTTAAGTTCCGCGCCCTGAACCAGCGACCTGAGATCAAAGCATAATATTGTTGAGAATTTACATCAAGAAAAACATCATTACCTGTGTTACTCATGTATAGCAGGTTTGTTCCCTGTATCGGCGAAAAGTTCGCCTCACCATTCGACTGAATTAATTCAGCAGGTTCTGTACTGACTATAATGTTTGCTACAGCGTTATCAATATTACTGGTTTTAGAAGTATCATTAGCACGTACTTCCTGGTCCATTTTCTTTAGTCTTGAAGGAATCTGGTTTGCCATTGACCAGGGTCCGGAAATGGATGAAGCCCTGAACCAGCTATTGTTTCCATAAAGATAATATTGCTGGTCTGTATTTTTTACAATGATAAAAGGAGTGTTAGTCACCTGCTCTACACCCCAGTTAGCATTATTGCTAAACTGAGGCTGACCGTCGATAAGTACTAATATTGATGGCTGCTGCGTATAAATAATTTTGGGGGGATTGTTATTCAGGTTAGCGGAAAGTTTTGATTCTTTCTCACTGTTTTGAAGCTTTGCCGTAAGATCATCCTTTGAAATAATAATGTTCCAGGATGGAACCTGTTTTTCAAGGTCGGCTGTTAGTTGATCTAATTCTGTATCGGTAGCTTCTCCCGGAAATTTAATATTAGTAACAGTGGCATTTTGCCAGGTAAGGTTGTTGCCCTGGTTCTTGAGGGTAACATCGGCCCATAGCACTCCAAAAACGGGATCTGTTTTATCTCTATGTAAAAGTGAAACAGCGGTCCTTACTTTAAGGATATTACCCTGGTAAGATTCCGGTTGGGGTTCATATAGCTTAGCTATGGAACCATTGGTGTTAAAGGTCTTTGGCCATTGCGCCTGCTGTGAAAATGCGGAAAAAGAGGCCAAAATCAAAAAGGAAAAGCAGCTGGTGAGTAAAGTGTATTTCATAAATATGTTTTTCTGGTTAGATAAAAGGCGGGGGTTATCCTGCTTTATATGAGACGTGCTTAGCAACAAAACATTACCTTTTAAAATGTTAATATTATAGCTATCAGCAGTCAGCTTTCAGCCATTTGCTATCAGCCTTCAGCAGATCAATGGGTATTAAGTTTCCTCCTGATAGCTGATAGCTGACAGCTTATAGCAAAAGCTACTATTTATAGTTAACATGAAACTAGCCACTATAAAAATGAAGCGTTAAGTGTAATTTAAGAATTTACGGTTTAAGCCAGATAACTTTTTGTTCAGGATTATGATTTTGGCCGATGATATCTTTATATAGTAAAGGCCTCCTTGCGTTTATGTACCTGTGCCCGCCTGAGTTTGCAAGCTTATCAGGAGTACAAGTAACGGTAATTATATCATCGCCTAATGTCCGGCATTCTGCAATGACATCTCCAAATGGATCTAAAATCATGGAACAGCCATTTTTAAGCTGGTCATCATCCATTCCAACAGCATTAGAAAAAATTGCAAAAACAGCATTGTCGTAAGCTCTGGCCGGTAACCATTTCATTAACCAGGCACGTCCTTTCAAACCGTCAAATTCCAGGCGCAAAGAAGTAGGATCGTTTTCACGGTTATACCATAATGCGGGATCTACAAAGCCAGCTCCGGGTCTTGTTGAAGGGGTGCACATAGTAACATGAGGCATAAAAATAATCTGAGCACCCAACAATCGCGTAGCTCTCACATTTTCAATAATATTATTATCATAACAAATAAGTATTCCGCATTTCCAGCCGAATAAATCAAAAACGCAATATTGATCGCCGGGTGTTATACAGGAATTAATAAACGGATGCAGTTTTCGGAATTTTGCGATAAGTCCTTTTTTATCAACGCATACATACGCTTTGTATATTTTATCGTCCTTATCTTTTTCGAAAAGTCCGGCCAGGATAACAATATTATTCTTTTCTGCAATAGAGATTAATTTTTGAATACTTTCTCCATCCGGAATGTATTCAGCAACTTCAAGCAGTTGCTCTTTAGAAAGATGCCGGGCAAAACTATAACCCGTTACCGAACATTCGTGAAAAACGATTACTTGCGAACCTTCACCGGCAGCTTTTGCTGATAATTTTTCTATTACCAGCAAATTGTACTGTTTGTCACCGCTTCTATGTTCGAACTGAGCGCTCGAAATTTTTATATTTTCCATGTGAGGTATAGGTTATCCAGATTTTAAGGTAAATAAAGTGGTCGTAAATGCAGGCTGTTGAATATGATGAACAGTTGCCGAATGCCGGTCTTTTCGGGTTGACTTCAGAAGTCTTGTATTGCGACATCTTATCACACAAACGCAGACTTCGAAAGTCTTGAATAGATAAGCTGTTTGTTGAAGCTTCAATGTTTTACCTTTCGGAATAGCCTTATTTTAGACTTCCGAAGTCTGAGCCTTCGGTGTAAGATACCGATATTCAAGACTTCGGAAGTCAGCATCTGTGTTGTTAGTTTAGAAACTTTCTCTATTCATACCTTTTACTTCATAAGTGATGATTAAAAGTGATGCTGTTCATATTATTTTCCCTACAGCTGACAGCTATACTAACTTAAATTCATCTCCATCAAACAAACCCTTATCACTTAATTTCAAATGCGGGATTACCAGCAGGGCCATAAAAGACAAAGTCATAAAAGGTGCTGAAAGAGTAGAACCTAAGCGTTTAGCCATGGCGTCAATAGCAGTATAAGCTGCTGCAACTTCATACCCGTTAACCGCACTCATCAAACCGGCAACGGGTAAAGGCAGCACCAATTCTGTAGAATGAATATTCTCATTGGAAGGTCCAACGCAACTGATTCCACCCTGGTGTTCAATTACAAGATTTACAGCTTTACACAGGCTTTCATCATCTACTCCTATGGCAACAATATTATGAGAGTCATGAGCAACAGAAGAAGCTATAGCACCGGATTTTAAACCAAAATTCTTTATAAAGGATTTTGCAACCGGCGCTTCAAAGTACCTGTTTACTACAACAAGTTTCAGTATGTCACGGTCAGCATCACTAACAATAAGGCCTTCAATTATTTTCGGCGAATAGCTAAGCCTGTTAGTAATAAGCTGGCCTTCCAGCGCTTCAATAACTGAAATTAATTTTTCAGTATGGGAATTATTGATGGATATAGTAAAATCCGCTAACTCTTTTTTGCAGCAATTAAAATTATTGATAGTTTTTTTAGTCTTTATATCATATCGTGCTTCCCATCTGCAACCTTGCTCCCTGCCGTTTTCAGCCACTAATTCTCCTTCTATAAATGTTTGCAATACTTTAAAAGTCTTTAAATCTTCCACAACTATAAAATCTGCAAGGTCTCCTTCGCGAAGCAAACCAATATCCAGTTTATAATGAAGTACCGGGTTGATGCAAGCTGCCCTCAGGACATTGAATACGTCAATTCCCTTTTCAACCGCCCGTGAACATAGCTGGTTGATGTGGCCTATAAGCAGGCTATCCGGATGTTTGTCATCACTGCAGAACATCATGTTATCGGAATAGATGTTCAGTAATTCCACGAGTGCTTCAAAGTTCTTTGCAGCGCTGCCTTCCCTTATAAGAATTTTCATTCCGTATTGAAGCTTTTCCAGCGCTTCTTCTTTTGTAAAACATTCATGGTCTGTGCTTATACCGGTGTTTATATATTTTTTTGCTGCTTCACCCCGAAGGCCAGGTGCATGTCCGTCAACCGGCTTTCCCAGGCGTTTTGCCGCTGCTATCTTTTCCAGTACTTCTTTGTCTCCGGATAATACACCCGGAAAATTCATCATCTCGGTAAGATATTTAATTTCTTTCCGCTGTAATAACAGGGAAACAGCCTGGGTATCCAGTGTTGCACCGGCAGTTTCAAAAACAGTGGCAGGCACACAGCTGGGTGCGCCAAAATTAAATTTAAAAGGCACCCGGTTACCATCTTCAATCATAAATTCAATTCCTTTAATGCCACAAACGTTGGCAATTTCATGCGGATCACTCACCGTTCCTATCGTTCCATGCACTACAGCCATTCTTGCAAACTCCGATGGAACGAGCATGGAACTTTCTACATGAACATGAGCATCTATAAAACCCGGTAATATATAATGAAGCCGGGGCTGCATTCCCCCTTGTTGCTGATAAACACCTGTAAGAGGTTCAATGGTTAATATTTTTCCATTCAGTATGCTCATACGAGCAGGGTAAATTTTTTTTGCGAATATATCAACCAATTGCCCGGTAATTACTTTCATAGTTATTATTGAACCTTAATATTTATAGGTAGATGTTTTTGATAAGATCATAATTATTTACACTCAAAGGTCAGGTAAAAGTACAATCTGGTGGTAGGAATCTGACCACCTGTAAAAAAAGTAAAAAGATTTTCAGATACCTGTTCATTTTATTCTTTATCCTATATTTGAATGGCATAATTATTTATAACTATAATAATTCCAATACCCGGCTCATCTGAGCCGGGTATTGTTTTAAATACATTACCGGTAAGGGGTATTGTAATACTAAAAACGGATAACGACATTTATATAAACCAATGTGAGAAAGTTAGTTTCAAAATTGGAAAATTTTTAAAGGCAATAAAATATAAACAATTTATTTACAGCAGGTTAAAGTGAGGACTGGTTGTTGTTTTAAACCAACAGCTTAGTTATAAAAAAAAATCTTACCCCCTTTATGTTACTATTTCTACCTTTACTTTCTTTCAAGTCTGTAGTTGCCCGAAAACATCCTCAAGGTTTTTCTCTTTTTACAGGAAAAATTACTCAGAAAACTTCTGCCGGAAAATGGTTCTTCCAGTTATACGGGAATAATATTATTAAAACCACCTTTAATCCGGAAGGCTATACAAATAATGAACATGTATCTGATGCTGTCATTAAAAAACCTTCCTACACAAATAAAGTTACCCTTAATGAAAACAGAACTGCAATTGACCTGGAAAATGCAGGCAGGATTTCGTTAAAGGATGATAGTTACCTGTACCAGTTTAAAGGTGAAAAGAAAATTATTGCTGCAAAATATTTTTCAACTGAAGGTTTCAGGGGTTTTCAGTTTAAACTGGAGAAAGACGAACAGATTTTTGGAACCGGTGAAAGGGCGTTACCGTTGAATCGCAGAGGTTATGGTTTTAATCTGAATAACAGTCCGGCTTTTGGATATGGAGAAGGGGAGCATAATTTAAACTATTCTGTTCCTTTTATTATTTCATCTAAGGGGTACGGTATTTTTTTCGATAACGTATCAAACGGATACCTTGACATAGGTAAGAAAAACGCTGATGTACTCGAAGCGGGTTTCAGCAGTGGAGAACTCAATTATTATATAATTAAAGGAAACAATACAGCCGAAATATTAAAAAATTATACTGATCTTGTAGGAAGGCAGCCCATCCCGGCACGCTGGGTATTCGGAAATCTAATGAGCCGTTTTGGTTACCGTAGTGAAGAACAATTAATGAGCACTGTGGCTAAAATGAAAGAAGAAAATTTTCCTATGGATGCAGTTATCCTGGATCTCTTCTGGTTTGGCGATAGCATTAAAAATACTATGGGAAATCTTGATTGGGTAAATAATAAAAACTGGCCTGATCCCGACCGTATGATAAATGATCTTAAAGATCAGGGTATCAAAACAATTCTTATTACGGAGCCGTATTTATTAATGGGAACCAAAAATTACAGTGAATCAAAACAATACCATGCGGTTGATAGTTCCAACAAACCTTATACACTTACCAATTTTTATTTTGGTTTTGGTGGGTTGTTAGATCTTTTTCGCAAAGATGCCTGTGATTGGTTCTGGTCGAAGTATAAAAAACAAATTGAGAAAGGTGTTGCAGGCTGGTGGGGTGATTTAGGTGAACCTGAAACTCATCCGGCAGACATGCACCATAACTTACAGGATCTTGGAGTTAAAAGATTGTTAGCTTCTGGAGAAGTGCATAATACTTACGGACATTACTGGAATAAAATGCTGTTTGAAAAATACCGGCAGGAACTTCCTAATGAAAGACTGTTTAATTTAAATCGTTCTGGCTTTGCCGGCAGCCAGCGTTATTCGATCTTCCCCTGGAGCGGTGATGTAGGAAGAAACTGGACCGGGTTTCGTGCACAGCTACCCGTTATGTTAGGAATGAGCATTAGCGGTGTTCCTTATATTCATGCTGATGCAGGAGGATTCGCCATGGGACAAAAAGATCCGGAACTGTATACGCGCTGGTTGCAGTTCGCAGCATTTACGCCGGTATTCCGTCCGCATGGAAGTGCCCTGGATGAACCGGAAAATCAACAGCATAATATTGAAAGTGAGCCTGTTTTTTATCCCGATCCGTTTAAATCAATTGTTCGTAAATACATCCAGTTGAGATATCAGCTATTGCCATACAATTATACCCTCGCTTACCAGCAGGCAAAGGAAGGAAGTCCGTTAACCCGTCCGATGTTTTATAACGATAATACTGATATCAATTTGTTTAATGCGGAAGATCAGTATATGTGGGGTGATAGTATTCTGGTTGCTCCGGTATTGCAGAAAGGCACTACGGATAGAAAAGTATACCTGCCAAAAGGATACTGGTATAAATATTTTAGTAATGCTAAAATAAAAGGAGGCCAATGGATCAACGAACTGGTGGATATAAACGATATACCATTGTATGTAAAGGCAGGATCGTTTATTCCAACAGTAGCTAACATGCTGAATACACAAGATTATAAACCGGATTCTTTATCTGTTACTTATTATCCCGGAACGGAAGATTCATCTTATACGATGTTTGATGATGATGGTAAAACAAGTCTTTCTTTGGAAAAGGGAAAGTATGAATTGCTTTACTTTAAAGCATGCTTAACAGGAAAAAAATATACTCTGAAAATGTCTTCCAATGGTGGTTCTTATTTTAAAAAACCAAAGCATCGTAACATAGTATTGAATGTGCCGGCTTTAGCAAAAAGGCCTGCAATGGTTACAATTAATGGACAAAGTATAAGTATAGATGGAAGCAATAATACTGGCGGGCCACATGCAAAATGGAATCGTAAAAGTGGTTTGCTAAGTATAGCATTTGTATTCAATGGTTCAAATCAGCAAATAGAAATAAGTTAAGTTTAAAGTTTAAGGTTTAAAGTTTAAGGTTGTCGAGCTTTAAGACTGCCTAACAACTTTAAACTTTAAACCTTAAACTTTAAACTTAATTTATTCTTCCAGCAGATCAGGCCGCCTTTCCTTTGTTCTTTTCATAGATTCCTCATATCTCCATTCATCAATTCTTTTTGGATCACCGCTTAAAAGAATTTCCGGAACCTTTAAACCGCGAAAGTCGGCGGGCCTTGTAAAAACAGGTGGCGCTAATAACCCGTCCTGGAAAGAATCCGTTAATGCTGAAGTTTCATTATTTAATACTCCCGGTATCAGCCGCCCGATGGCATCTA
>JAABUS010001188.1_pt1 | contig 58967 bp, 57 predicted proteins | sample 5560161 | NCBI WGS metagenome assembly JAABUS01 (sample SAMN10711885, study PRJNA513376) | rock metagenome | isolation source: Antarctica rocks | place: Antarctica: Victoria Land, Trio Nunatak nord | collected 2016-01-04
TTCCCATCTTTCCCCCCATCAAACATCCTCTCCCACCCCCTCACAGTCTCTTCCACCTTCCTCTTCGCCAGCCTGCCCTCCCTTTCCCTCCTCAATTTCCTCCCCGTGCGCTCTTCCTTCGTTAGGCTCTCGCCCGGCTCGTCAGTCAAGTCTGTGGAAATGAACATCTCTTCGACCCCACGTAGGTCGCCATTGAGATCCGTATCAAAACATCCCGTCACGAATGCCCTCGTTGCATCTCGACCGGAGAAGAAGGAGTAGCTACCGCCAGGGCCATAGAGATGCGGGGAGGCGGAGACGTCGTAGATGGTCCCATTCACAGCCAATAGTATAGGCAGCTTTAGATCCGTGCCATTGTAGAGAGCCAATTCTGCATCGCTTGGATTCATAGGACCGCGCTATGTAGACTAGTGTCAGCGCTTGGGTATGTAGAGCCTGGCGTGCAAATGGGGAGAGCAATGGACTCTGGCGGCTGAGCGAGATGTATCGTACCAGCCACGCCCTCACCCTCGCCGGCTTCGTGAATGCTGGTCTGTAATTCCAGGTGATGCTATTGCCTGTTATGAAGTAGGATAGCGCACTGCTGAGTAGGAGGAGTCCAGCTAGGACACGGAGGATGTCGAGGACGGAGATGCGGGTTGGGCCTTCATCTTCATGTTCTGAAGCGGAAAAATCTTGCTTGGATCGGGAGGTGGATTTCTCTATAGCAGCAGAAAGGGCTTGGGGAGGGACATTGGAGTTCTGGGATGTCACGTTGGGTCGCGAGCGAAGAGTTGGAGAGGCCATGGTGGTGGAGGAGGCGGGAGGGATGGTTTTGCTAGCGTGGGTTTTTTTATCTGGATTTTGCAACCTTTAGCAACTTCACTACTCATGATGTCTTACTGCCTGGCATGTTTGAACGATCTCTGAAATAGCAGATTCCCAACCGAGTGCTCAACTGTGGTAGACTATCCTTATATCTCGCGACCAAAGGGGCGAAAAAGATGCCAGGTATTACCCTGCAGGCTTCCAGTTTTAGGCTTAAAACTTGAGATCTATGCAATTTACCCCTCTGTTACATTGCGCTCACTGTAACTTTCAACTCAACTTGAGGATCAAAACAAGCATACCGGCTCAATGCGGAGGCTGGTAAGCGTTCCCCACCATTTGAAACATCTCAAAAAAACCGTTTCATCTTCACTTGAGCCAAGGTTTAGACCTTTCTGACAGTAAGTTACGAAACATTTACGTAATCAATAGTACAGTAGCGCTGCAACAGGGGACAATCGCGTTGGCACAGGAGGCTTTGAAGGGAGAACGCTTTGCTTTGTAGATAGTATCTGCTTTTGCCTCGTTCTCTTCGCCTGTATGGCCACTACCTCAAACAGAAATCGGGCTTGGACTGGCTTTTGATGCTATAATAGTCTTAGACGTGTCCCAATCTCTGCCGTACCAGATACCAGTCAATATAATTCTTTGGCGGAATCTGTCTCCACCTCTCGCTATCGTATCTCTCTCTACATAGAAGGTGGCGAAGCTTGCTCGTGGGCTAATAATGTGGGGTTCCACGTCTCGAGTAGTGGTATATTGGTAGGCCTTTGAAAAGTTGATTGTGGAAGCAAGTACATCTGCCTACCTCTCATCTTCCTCGAGTACCTTCAGAACTTGGTCCTGGAAGAGCTGCAGGTTTTCATCGATCAGACTCCTCGATTGTTCGAATTTTGAATCTCTCGAAACGCCAATGAAGGCCAGAGTCCTAGGAAAGGATGAGCGAAAGTACTTCCAAAGGGGGTTTGACGAATCTGACCTATTGATCTCTCGGAGATAGAGGTGATTGCCTTTGATATGGCTAACAAACGACTCGGCTGTTTTCGAAGACATTATCTCTCGTCGTTTGACTTCGTGCTTATCCTTCTCTCCATGCTTTTGAGGCCATCCATACACCTCCGACATGTCCACGATAATATCGATATAGTCGGAGCAAAGCTCGTATGATTTGCCATCGCTTGGATTCGTATCTGATGCGATATAGATTTTGCTGTAAACATCGAAGAGGTAGACTTTTTCGAAATGACATGTAGAGTAGATCGTTGTAAGCAAAGATTCGAACGTCGGGAGCTGGGGGACTAGTGTCTGCATAACTTTGCTGAAAGCGTCGTATATGCTGTGGTCGTATATTGAAGTGCCGTAGAAGCTGATTGGAGGATTCTCCATGCCGGCATCGTAGAGATCATCGTTGATACGTTGGGTAATGTCTCGTATTGTGTCCTCCTGGAAGTCTTCTGTGAGGGAGTCCGTCTTGTGGATGAAGACAGTGTATTTGATTTGAGGGTACATCCGCGAGAGATGAAGAATTGTCTCCGTAAGGCGGCCAATGGGTTCCAGATAGTTGTCTATAGCATCCAGTACCCACACCATAGCCCCAACCCCGCCAAAGACCTCGTCTGTGTCGAAACTTGGGTCTAGGAAGTCCATCTGGCCTGGTAAATCCCAGACCTGGAAGTCCATGAACGAGCTAAGGTTTTTGTTTGGTAAGTGTTCAGTGGCTGCCAGAAGTCTACTCACTGCATATCCTCCTTTTGGATCTTGGTCGTCGTCTCGAGGAAAAGGGTATCCTGGGGAGCCATCTTGCGGAAAACCACATTTGATATGGAGGATTTGCCGCTCCTGTGTATGCGTCATGAGTGCTGCATTGCCTTCCCTGGATTCCTCCCAATGACTTACCGCTTTAATCCCATGAGCAGCAATCGGGGCTTAGAGCTGGCCGTCGAGCTAGCGTCCGTAGCTATATTCAAGTCAATTGAATGCTACCCTGGTGTTGTGACCTTCAGTGTACCGTTATCAGGCTTGAGAGACTCCTATGCATACGAGCACCGTCAGTGTTGCGCTGGGAGACAACCTGATTTCGCGGATTGTACGGTCCCACGCGAGACGAAAGGGTCATTGTCACAGGACAGGACACAACTATTAGAGTCATGGATACAATCAGACAGTACATAGAAGATAAGGCACGCATGTCAAGGAGTGAATGGAACCCTACTACCTACTTCATTATCATCTTTGTCATACGACATGATGTATTCGAGTTACCGTCTCTATTCCAGCGATGGCGCTGTTGCGATCTGATGTCTGTGAAAGAACCCTTGGACTAGGAGACCCCACGCATTTCTCGAGGTCCGCCAAGTTCGATGTCCGAAGTCTTATTTACGGTCCTTGTCGTAGATTGACCAATTGCGTGACATCATGTGACTTTCCAAACGAGCAAGGGCTCGAGTCAGGCTTCGTTTTAGCTCGCAACTCTTGCCACGTGATCTCTTGAGCCTGGAGACAAATTCATGCTCGTCGCTATCAGACATTGCGGTCGAGTGATGCGTTTCACTAAGAAGAGCTGTAGCATTGCTAAAATGCCATTTCACGAAGGGAACGCTCGAAAAGAAGGGATTGATACAGACAGGTCGTCTCAAACTGTAGAATTTCTGTCTTCATCTTCGACACGAGTTCTTCGTGGACCAGTCATACTGCCCGCGTTCGACAAATATTCCCACAGATATTCCCAAAAAGTGAATCAGTAGCTTGGATCTTAGCCTTCAAAGAAAGTGAATGGTCGTTCGCTCCACCATCAGCACCTGGCCGTGTTCTGTCAACTCAACCTCAATAAGTTGTCCTATTGCATCTGCTACTGCAAATACTCATCCGCGTCAAGATGGAACAAGAGGTTAAGATGGAGTCTATTGATCGCAAGAAAGAGCCAAAAGCTTCGAAACCTACAAGGCTGAATACGCTTCCTCTTGAAATTCTGGGTAACGTTGCTACTCATGTTCGACACCAAGCGCTCAGAATGTCCCTAGTCCACGACTTTGGCTGACCCAATCCTTAGCTAGAACGACCATCATACCTCAGTAACCTTACATCGACGTGCAAAGAGCTTCGTGGTGCAATTCAGCCAAAGCTGTATGAAAATCTGAGCCTTGATATCCCGACAAATTGGACCAGTGTAGCATTTCTGGAGCATTTGGTGTCACAGAAAGCGGAGGGTCTACGCTACACAAAGGGCGTCTCTGTCTCAAGCCAAAAGCATAGAGTGGAGCATCAAGAAAATCATGGCAGGGAAACTGACGACGGTTTAGGCTTGGTTGATGATTTCTCTATGAATGAGGAGGAGGATTCCTTTGGCCAACAGCCTTATCAGGCCAGAGTACTCAATACACTGGTAAGATTGATCATCGACAAAGTGCCACGAGACCAATTACAGTATTTTCAGTGAGTGACAAGATTTGTCCCCTCCCTGGAATCCTTTAACGCTGTATAGTTGGCGGCACACGACCAAACTCTCAGCCACAACTATGAGGCTACTTTCTGGATATCACGGCCCTTCTCTCAATGATCTCCGGGTCTACAACACCAAAGAGGGGCTAGTTTCCCAAGTTCTTTCCCCAGGGAAGTTCAATACACTACATTTCGGAGATATTGCCCTGGACAGTAGCAGCTGCTGGCTTACAGGGCTCGTAGCTAAGAACGCTCGCTCTCTGAAAAATTTGAAACTGGGTCGTGAGAGACAGCTAGCAACGGGTAAAATGCGAGGCGACCGAGCTCTCGCACGTGATAAGGTAGTGGAGTTTACCACGGAAATTTGCGAAGGGCTCCTCAAAGCGGGGGAGGGATTGGAAAACAGCTACGATCAGAATTCTGGAGGACCAATCTCTCAGACACTCTTGAGCGTCAACTCGTTCCATCTGATTGGATTCGACTTCACCCATTTCTCTAAAAAGGGCAATCCAGGCCTGCTGGACCTCGACACGCTGAATCCTTTGACCCTTGAATCGTGTTTCTCTGGAGATGGTACCCTTCATCTGCTATCACTCACCGGAAGTGGATCAGATACGTCATGGAAGCCGAGGCTCAAGACGTTTGTGCTGAGGCAGGAGAGCGTTACTGACACGTTCAATGCGAATTTACACACTTTCTTCGAGGCATTCTCCGGGCTTGTACATCTTTCAGTCTTGCTTGAAGGGCCCGGTCAATATTTATACCCGTCATGTCTCATCGAAAATCATGGTACAACCTTACAGACTCTCGTCTGGGAGCAGAGGACAGGGCGGCAGCTAGTAGCCGGGGAGAGCACACACACCAAAGGTCCAGCCTCAGACAAGCTTGCAGCCCTTATATCACGTCGTTGTCCAAATCTGAGGGAGCTTGGCCTGGTGATGGAGCCTCATCTTGATGGAACACGGCAAACATATACGGTATATTTGCATACAAGCAACGTGTCGGAATCCTTCTGCTAACTTCCTTCTAGGGTCTCGAGGAAATCGCCCAGCTAAAGCATCTCCGGACATTGAACATTCGCAACCTGCCCACGCTCAAGAAGACCGACACGAAGCAGGTGTCAACGGTGCAGAGATGCGAAAATCTAGCCCTCAATGTGACGAGAGACATTCTGAATGGATACCGAGGCAACCAAACCCCCCTTCATACAATAGCTCTTGGTGCAGTGGTATGCAGTGATATGTGGAGGGCACGAGGAAAATGGGGAACAGATTACTTCGTAGAGTTTTGGCTGTGCCTGCGTATCTACCACGTTGAGCATCATGTCAATATCAGAGGACGACGACAGCCAGTGCTTACCTTGATAGCACAGGGAACGGCCAAAGAGGCGGAGGAACATACATCGGATTTGCGTATCTGTGAGCCATACTGGAGGGATTGAGCATTGTCATCGAAATGGATGGGAGATCTTCATGGAACACATTTCGGGAACTGATGGAAACGAAAATATGGCAACTACCTAAAGAGACCTGGGAGAATGATTTCGAAAACATGCAAATGGATCAAGGAATACACACATGAGTATCAAAGCTACCGGTTGAACGAGATACTACCCCGAGACGTACACTTCTCTTGTTCAATTCCCCATCACCATTCTGTAGCAAATTGACCTCCAGTGCAGGCGCCACCTCCCCGTTAACAGCCACTCGAACCCTCTGCTGTCCATTGACAACACGAAATCGCTCCAGCCCGACATGTTCGAGATAAGACGCCAGCAAAGCGGAGCGCCGCGATCGCTTCTCATCGACTCGATCCATTTTCGGCGCGTTCGGGCCATCGCAGGCCAATCCGAGCAGGGCGGCTAGATAGATAATTTCCTCTTGGTGGGTGAATCCGATTCAAAGCGGCAGTCACCCCTCGAATCGGAATCGAAAGGATTGTTCTGCAGAGAGCCAGGGTGTTGCGTAATGCCCAGGATGAGTGGCACCGTGGCCTTCGGTTTAATGGCATTCCACAACTCGCATGTATTCGAATGCCAGCCAGTCCTCCTTGTCAACATGGTCGGTGAACCGGGGCGCTTTCCCGGCTACCAAGTCGTAGTAGCAGAAGAGCTACATGGCGTAGATATCTTTTGGTGTGGAACTGGTTTTCTTGTGGTTGCACGGGCCTAGCATTTCGAGGATGGATATTGTGTATACCAGCAAGAAAAGATCGGCTTCATGCTGACCGGATAACTGACCGATCGGAGATTTTGGTGGCGGTCATGAGGACTATTTTATCAAAGTAATAGACTGGCTATGCTATCACAAGAACATTGGCAGATATTGTCAAGATATTGTCAAAGTATCCGGGCGGGCTGAGCGGTCTACGAGCTTCGAACGGCAAGAGTCTTGATAGTCGCTGCATTTGTAAAACATATATTTACAATTCTCCGAAACAGCCAACACTTGAATAATAGATCCGATGTTCTTTCTGCACAACAGGGTCCACTCCTGTCGGCTAAAATCCACAATTCGCTTGACTAGGTACACAAGATATTGAGTGAGATATTTTCTCTCAACTTCGTCAATCACTCTCCCTTCCAAACATCAGCCCAAACACCCCACCCCCCACTCCTCCCCCCTCTCTTCCCAACAATCTCCACCCCCTCAATCACACATCCTTTATCAACACTCTTACACATATCCACAACCGTCAACGCCGCGCCCACCACCCCGGTTAGCGCTTCCATTTCCACGCCCGTCTTAGCCGTCGTCTCGACATCCACCGAGATCCTCACGCCGCCAAACTCACCAATCGGTTGAGATAAGAGTTGGGCCTCGGAGATACGCAGCGCTTCGGGGTTCGTTTCCCTGGGTATCATGTCAGATGTGAAGCTTGCACCGTGCACAGGTTCAACTCGAACAATGCACCCCTCGACCGGTAATCCGGGATGCGCCAACGGAATGATAGCACTGGTGTTTTTGACAGCCTGAATTCCCGCTATGCGGGCTACAGCCAGCACGTCGCCTTTCTTCAGCCCGTAAGAATGTATCAAGCGCAGCGGGTTAGGGTTAGAGAAGCGCACGTTACCGATGGCGATGGCGCGGCGGTGGGTGGGACTTTTGGTGCTGGTAGAAATGAGGTGGATTTCGGAGGTGGGTGTTAGGTGGGGGAGGGATGTTGGTGCGGGTGGTGTTGGTGGTACTTTTTCGGGTAAGGAAGTTGTAACGGGCCGGACGGAGGTGAAGGAAATGTTGGTGGTGGAGAGGTGGTGGAGAGGGATGTGGCGGTGGGTGGCGGAAGGGTTTGAGAGAAGAGTAGTCGGCCGAGAGATCCGAGGAAGACTTGCAAGTGGATTTGATCGCATAGCTGGATTTAAATGTGATGGTGGCTGGAGCTCCTTCACGGGTTCATCTGGGCGGCGCTCTCATTAGCACAGGAACGTGGTCTCGCAAGAGGTGGGAAGCATCTACAGTATCATGTCACAACGAAAAAGACAAGGTGCGTCAAGGAGAAGTATCAACAAAGTCAGCCCACCATCACACAGAAGCCATCACCACATATAGTATCGAAGTAGTATGCAAGAAACAAGAAGACAAACCTACCCACCAATCAGAATCATCGGCCTATTCTTCATATTCTCCAACTCTCCCATTCCAGCATGCTTCTCCTTCTTCCTCTTCACAGCCATCCCAATGACCTCCAAGAGCTCTCTTTCTCGCTCACCAAAGCCCAATGGCTGTGAATCTCCAGGAAGCGCCTGCCACCTATCCATCTCGACTCTCTTAATCGCCTCCATAGCCACCTCGTCGATTGGATGTCCACCATTACTTTTCCTCATAAGATCCCTCAAGCTGACCTCCGCATTCCCAAAAAGACAAACCTTCAAGTTCCCATCGCCCGTAATGCGTAACCTATTACACGTTCCACAGAAATTATGCGTCATGCTCGTGATAAATCCAATCCTCCCCATAAATCCAGGCACTTTGAAAGTCTTACTCGTATCGTTCTCGTGATCCTGCACTTTCTGCAAGCTGGGGTACTTCTCCCGGATCGTTGCTAGCATCTCTTTATAGCTCAGCATCTTGTTCTCGCTCCACTTGTTGCCGTCAAAGGGCATGTATTCGATGAAGCGGACTTCGATGTCCTTTTCCCTGCCCATCTCAATGAAAGGGTTGATCTCTCGCTCGTTGATACCGCGCATTACTACGCAGTTGATCTTGAGCTTAATACCAGCACCCAACCTGTTCATCTCCAGTATTCGATCAATAGACCGTATGACAGCATCGAAGCCTTTACGCCTCGTCATGATCTGGAATTGGAAGGGATCTAATGTGTCCAAGCTCAGGTTCACTCCTGTCAAGCCTGCCTCTGCCATGCTGTCCAGCTTTCGGTGGAGCGCAATGCCATTGGTCGTCAGACACAGCTCTTTCAGCCCATTGCGCCGCAAATCGCCGATTTGCTGCATCAATGGCACGATGTCCTTCCGTATGGTAGGTTCACCGCCTGTGAGCCGTATCTTGGTCACCCCTTGCGAGACGAAGAGGGAAGAGAGGTATGTTATCTCCGGCGTCGTGAGGAGATGTGAAGCTGGGGAGAGTGGCACGCCTTCTTCCGGCATGCAGTAGGTGCATCGCAAATTGCAGCGCTCTGTGATGGAGATGCGGAGATAGTCATGTTGGCGGGAGAAATTGTCTGTGAGGAAGGACGAGAAAGGTTTTGCATCACGAAGCTTTTCCCTTCGAGGCAGTGGAAGTGGCTGTGGCGGATCACGTATCGGGCTCGGAGAGGAAGTAATATTAGGGTATTGGAGAGGGTCTTGTATAGCTGCTGCTGCAGAGGCTATTCCTCGACGGTTACTTCGAAGGCATGCAGATAAGTGGAGGTTTGTTTCGGCTGCGCGCAGCCTAGCCAATGCGCGCGGCAGGAAGGCTATCATGGTCCAATCTTGGTATGGTAAGAAAGGAAAGGTCGAGCATGATTTTCGAAGCCGATATTAATGACAAAGAAAAGTACTTCGAAGGTGTTAAAGAAAAATCTTTCCAAGTGTATCGACCATTGTGACATGCTCAGCCACCAAACAAACCAGCTCAAACGGCTATCGCCGAAACTCCGAGGCATCGTCATTCAGCCCTAGCCCTGTCAGACTAAAACTGCTTGGCACAGCCCTTTTTACCACACTGTGACACTGAACTTAACCACACGGTACTTTGAACAGAGTTCGTATTCAATCTGTCTGATCTGGAGCAGAGTCCCTCCCAGATTTAATGAATATGAGGTTGCCACATGCACAAGGGTAAGGTAATCTACCATTCAGGCAGATTTTATGTCAAATTGGAATCAGTTGAGCGGAACCCTTAGGCTTTCCACTTAACCTGAGCTCTTCTTACGCAAATACACCGGCACCTCGTCATATGAATCAGTCGAACATGTATGACTTTGAGCAAACTTGGTTCCAATCTTGATTGAGATAGAGGACAGATCCTTGCATTTCTTGCCTACCTCGAGCTTTTGAACAACAGTTTCGCTGGAAACCCTCTGTCCGGGTTCTGAGGGTCTGGCTCTGATATGCTCTCACACTGCGCTGGACTGCATTCTCGTTTATAAAAAAATCAAATAATAGAAGCTGTTCTTCGATACTGTAACACGAGCCGCTCGTATCTTCGTAAGCATGGACAACACTTTGAGGAACACAATGTAAGACTACACTCTTAGTATCACACGTGAGTAATACATCTACTGCTCGAATTCTTCATAAGCTGCGCTGTCTCACTATCAATCCTTACGGTACTAAAATATCAGTGTTGGCTTGAACCATACCCGGATAACACGATGGGGGATTCTGATAACCTGGGCCAACGTCCATGGTTTCCCTACGACTCTCTAGTCGTTGTTCTTGTCGGCGCTGAGCAAGAACGATTCGAAGTCCATAAGAGTATCCTGTGCGCCTCGTCCGACTTCTTCAAAGCTGCACTCAACGGCAATTTTCTCGAAGCAACGGGGACCCTCACCTTGCCAGAACAGAAGCCTGACATTTTCCGATACTTCATCTATTGGCTGTACACAGGTAACCTCAAAGGCTACTACTACCCCAGGACAATCAAACCCACAATCTGGAACTTGACAAAGGCGGTAAACACAGAATGCGAGGGCAAAGACCTTGCAAATATGGACCAACTCCCACCCGAGAACCAGCATCGTCAAGCATGGGAGCTCGCCAGCTACCGCGATGCACCGTTCGGATCGCTCATTGCTCTGTATATCCTTGCAGATGTTCTTCAGGTCCAGAAACTGCCCGATCTCATCGTTTCAACATTGATCCATATTTACGGCCACGAGACTGAGTCTTCAACTAGCAACACAGGATATAGGAGCTACTGGAGGCCATGTCGATCACAGGAGCTAGCAGGCCCTACAATGGGCATCAATATGGCGTTTCAAGCGCTGCCTCAGTCCTCCCGTCTCCGCCCATTGCTAGTGCATCTCTTCTGCGATAGTACATCGAATATCAGCTACCACTGCAGTCAAGGACAACAACTTCACCCGGACTTTGTGGTGGCTGTTGGCGAAGAATTCTCTAATCGTTGGCTGAACAGTAAAGGGTCAAGTGACTGGTACAAAGCCTCGGAATTATGCCGGTACCATGAGCATGCAGGTGACAGCTGCACCCTGACGGAGACTTACCTGGATAACGATTTTCTATCGATACTGGATTGAGGCCAGAGAATGCATTGCTAAAGCCAATTGGCGCTCCCGTTCAAGAATGCCGTGTCAGATAAGGACAAGCCTGCATAATTTGTGACAGCTTCAGCTCAGGTAGACTCCAATATCTGCTGCTTCACAAAACACAATTGGCACCAACCCTACCCATTACACCATTCAATTGACAGATTTAGATAGTAAGCTTCTGCATTTGTGTCAATTCAACGGCATTCTACCCTTCATCAGTGCCTTTCGCGACACGCCGCGAATTGAAACCTTTACAATTTCTCGTACCTCGGAGCAGGAATCTTTTCGGCCCTTGCTGAAATCGACCCTGCCAAAAGTACGCAGGTTCGTCAGATATGAAAAACCCAAAGAGGACTAGTGTAATAGAAATTATTTGCCTTTTGAGAACCCCAGTCTTTTTCGGCTCTTCTTATAGATTCATTCCTGCAAGCTGATCAGGATTAGACCTTGATTAGCCGCTCAATTGGATGTACAGCTCAATACAGACACACACATTATCACACCTACGAAAATGAGTACCGGATCTTTGCATCATTTGATCTCATTGAATTCATCAAAAGGAATGTAATGAATCGAATCACAGAATAGACATGATTTCTTTGGGAATCGGCGATATTGCGTCAAATTCACATATATGCAAACGCCTGACCGTCGTACAAGTCAATCCCCTAAACAGCCTCCCTCTCGCCTCTTGCGATAGAGTGGTTGCCGGACTACTGGATACGATTGCAAGACCCCGAAAACTGGCTGGCTGCAGGAATGGTGCTCTGTAAAGGCGTCACTGTGGGCTCCATATGGATAGAAGCTCATATTAGTTTGGGAAGAAGTCTTCGAGAATTGTGACTGAATTACTGTATCGAGAACTGGTGTCAGAATAACGTCCGTTCAGGCGTGAGACTTTCTTTGAGAGTTTCCCTAATATGTTGCCGCCCAATCTACAAAACGATCCCCAGAGTATACCGCGCCAAGAGATCGAACCCGTTACTATCATAAACAAACCCGCCATCTACTACGACAGGCAAAGAATTCAAACGCGCAGCGTACCAAGCGTCGTCCCTAGCAGGTCGAGTTAGACGAAAGGAAATCCAACAGGATATCAGCGTCCTTTCTGCTCAATGTGAATATCGGTTGAGAGGTGTTAGTGCTGTCTGAGATATTCACTCGAGCCCTGACAATGGTCAGCAATCAACATCCCACTCCTTCAACCAACAAATCAGGTTCCAGAACAAATGTCACCCCCAAACACCAATGCTATAGCTTGCACACACGCCGCTCTCAATCCGAGCAGCAACATAATCACTCAAGCCCATCCTAGCCCAAGCACTCAACCCACCATCAACCCATCTCGAGCGTATGTAGCCAGCCTAGACCCCGCTCTTGCGCGTCTATACTGCACTGTTCAGACTCCATACTCATGCTCCACACCCATCACAACTCCCCCTCAACAGACACCCCGCACTACCACTACAACAGACTCACTTCCTACCCGTTACCTCCCACACTAGGACTCTCAGGCCGTAGGCAGGACGTTAGAACATCGCGAGGATGTTGAGAGCTAGTTCGAAGCCTAGTCTTATTACTAGCTTAATTGAATGTAATGTAAGCCGATGCTGCGCCTTGCGCTTGCATACTGGTTCAGATGCTGTGGGGACTGGAGATGTATAGGGTTTGAAGAGTAGCTGTTTGGGTTTATTGGGAGCTTACCAGGATGGTATTGGTTTATGTTGCTTTGGATGCCTGTGGCTTTAATCTTGAAGAAAAGGACAACGAGACGAGGCTGAACATTACCGCCACGGTACGAAAAGTGCTATCAATCGAGGAAGCTGCTCAATGAAACAATCAAAAAGCCCGTGAAAGCCACATATTTACTAGTTGCCAAGTCTATCTGCGCACAACTGCTCGCTGACAGTGGAGTTGAAACCGCCCAACTCGAGATCCATCTTAGACGCTACGTTCCCATTGAACACTTCGTGCACCTGCTCATTAAATCTGTCGTAATACCCCGAACGCGAACATTCTACCCTCCACCTAAACCGTCACTACGACCTCCGCGACTCCGCGATCGTGCCTGCCTCCACGGCGCATTCCTCTCGAACCCCAATCACCGCGATTCGGCTTCCTTCCTCGGATCAATGCCCAACCCCGTCGCTCATACACCTTCGCCTCAAACGGATAAAGAGACATTCCTTAGAGCGAGGTACGGGTAGCTAGCGACCCTAACCATGAGCCGAGAATTTTCCGTCTATAAACATTCCCTATTAAACAATCCCTCCCAAAAGTTCCGTCTAAAACACTCCCTCTAGAACATTCCTTTCAGGATATTCGATCTAGACCATTTATAATAAATGTGATGTGCGGGCTTTCACCCTCGAAGAGAGGACATCGCACCGCGCACACAATCGCTCGAAGCGCTCTAGCACCGTTGAGCTGATCTCAGCCTCAGCGGTTTCGTCGGAAGACATGTCGACCGAGAGCTCAATACGGCCAAAGGCTTTCTCGAGCTCAATTCCACCAAATATACACTCCTCTGGTGCAACGACGGATGAGGTAGAGAATGAAGGTGGCTGGCTACCCGAAAAGAGTGCAAGAGCAGCGTCTGAGACGGCAATGGTGGCATCTTCAGATGAGGTCTCTATCGGCGCGGGCGTGTTGGACATGGCAACGGGCATAGGTATAACGTCAACAGCTGTAGGTTCGTCCTTCCCATCATCGTCTGATGATGGGGAGGGTCCCACAAAATTGGAGGATTTGCCGGAGAGCGTGCCAAAATTTGGCCTGTCGACAGCTGGGCCTTGAGGCACAGTAGTAACAGCATAAACTTGAGAACCGGTGTAGAATGGGCCAAAGTCCATGTTGTTGTAACCGGTGTTGATCGAAGCCCTTGCGGCGTAGTCAAAAGTAGGCTCCTCCGGGATCATGGTCAGACCAACGTGCATGTTACTTTGCGACTGGCGAGGAGTGACTTGATTGGGGTTGACGTCCTTGGGACGGTTTGACCCTTGTGATGGAGGTACTGGCACTTGCGATTGTAGTCGTGAGCCTTGGGATGGTAGGGGAGTCGAGGCGGCGGCTTCGTTGTGGCCCAACTCCTCGAGAAATGGTCGGAAGTGCGGTGACGAAAGGAGCATTTGAGTGAGGTCTGTCAACCGCGTGTTCTCGGCCTTCAAGTGTTCATTCTTTCTCTGTAGGTCCTCGCACTCCCTTGTCTTGTCGTTGATCTCTCCCTCGAGCTGTCCGATGTATTCCTTTCTTCGTGATCGGAAGGCCCTAGCTGAAACTTTGTTCCTGAGTTGGCGACGCTCCTTGCTGCTCAGCTTCTTTCCCTCTTCGCTAGCCAGCAGCTTCTCGTCTTCATCCATGTCTTCCTCATCCTTTCTCGACCTGTAGGAGTGGCCGTTCGCATTAGGCGTAGTGGCGTCGTCCTCACCATCGTCGTGCGATGAAGCCACGCTGCTGTGTCTCATCTGATTCAGTAGACGTGAAATGCTTTCATCCATAAAACAATCGCTTGGCTTGGCAATGCTTCCACTGCGGCTGGTTTGCCGGGAATGAGACTGTCGCTGCTGTTGTTGTTGTATAGTAGCCTGCTGTTGTGCTTCGGCCTGGGAGTATGTCAGCACTGCTTACAAAGAGACAGGGAGGGTAAGAAGCCCTCAGCAGTCAAGTCTCCAACATATTCCTTGGACTAGAAAGTCTAATTAAACAGCGGTAACCTACCTGAGCTTTTGCCTGAGCAGCTTGTTGTGTATGCATGCCGGGGTAGGCTCGCACTGGTTGAACCTGGGCTAGCTGTGACCGTGGCGTAGTTTCTTGTCCACCAATGGTTGCAGGGTCGATGTAGCTGCTGTTCAGGGTGTTCATGTTTGTAGAGTAGACTGGAAGCATCTTAGAGTCAGCATTGCTTCTTACAAGATGAGCCACTTCATGACCCCAATCTGCAACTGTACGACTCGATACTAGACCCAAATCAGGGCAAGAGACCAAGATGGACATACCGAAATCCATATCTATGTCTCCAGAAGTCTGGCTTGGAGGGGTGTTGAAGTCAACATAATCGTCTATGATTCAAAGTCAGCATTGTTGCAAGTCATTGTAGGGTAAGATGTCCTGAATCGTACATACCTGAAGTATTTGTGCCACCGAAAAGGCCTTCTGTTGGTGGTATTGGGCCATGACCTTGTCGCCCGTACCTATATTGATCCGCTTGATTGACGGCATATGTGTTCTGTAATGCTCCTAGCGGGAACCCTGCTTGCTGTTTATATTCATCATATCGATGACTTGGGCCGGCAAATTGGGGATTCGGCTGGACAGGTATGAGGGTATTTCCACTCGAGGAAGATAATATTGGTGTAGGTCGAGAGGATGCAGGTGATATGGAGCCAGTCGGATCGTAGTTGATGAAGCTATCGACATCGAAGGAGTCGTTGCACCCAGATTGATATGCTGAAGACGGCTCCAATTGCTCCTGCTTGAAGAAGGTCGTCATGTCTTAGTCTCACGCAACAGCATGCGTGGAGATCTCGAATATGGATGGCGCCGAGATGAAAGGATCCACGCGTTGATGATTAAGACTCCTATTGCTGTGTACTCGAATGGCTGCCTAGAGGATCGCTTATATTGTTTCGGACTTCCTCCCTGCGACGATGCCGAGTGTCCGTGGCTCTGTGAGAATATCGCGAATAACAGAACTATCGAGAGCGATGAGAGTTCAGACGGGTGTCTTGCGAATAGGTATACAATTCAGAGCGTGAAAACTTGGACAGATGGTTGCTGTCCCTGATCCAAATATAGGGGGGGCGCAGCTTAGGGGTGGGCGCTAAATCAAATACGGTTGCAGTACGTGAAGCCGTGCGGTAGATGCGCCTACTATAGCTCCCGTGACGGAGAAACGGAGATAAAGCAATCCCGCTAGCAGAGTAGCCTCAACCACCTTTTCGTTGTCCAGACTTCGACAACAGCAAGCGGATCCCCATTGACTTTCTTTGATCATTCATACTGCTGTTGAAGCTATATATGAACTCAACCCACGTTTGTCTACGATGCTCGCGCCGGCTCTTGCGTCTCAACGGACAGCTCCGGAGCTCGAGCTTCGTTTCCCTTGGCCAGCTCATAGGTAACGATGACAACAATGCAGCGCCGCAAGAGAACACCCGAGCGGGCAATGGCGAGTCAACAAGAATCAGGGTTTCCCGCCGTTCCGAGAAAAGAAAGTCGTTCGCCCAACAATATCGAGAATCAAGACAGCCATCTGGCGTGGATAAAGTCTTAGAGGAGTTGTTCTCATCGAAATATGAACCTACTCAACCGCCGCAGAGATCTCGATATTCTCGTACCCCAAAAGAGCAAGTCATCGAGCCTGTCACCCATGAAAATTCTATAGGCTACCGCCTGCTGGGATTGGTTCAATCCTTGCGCCTTGGAACCACTTCGATCGAGGACGCATGGGCAACCTGCAAAGATCTGCTCGGTCAGAAATCATGGATCCCACCACTCAGCCGTGGGTTAGAAGAAACCAGAAACAAAACCGAAGACAATGCTTTCAAGGACATACTTCTTGCTATATGCTCGAAGGGGCGGCTCACTACCGATGATGGTATCGTAACGCCAGCGAGCGTCATTGAATTGTACAAGAAGCATGGTGTTATGGGCTACTGGTGGCATAAAGTCTTCTGGTGTCAGCTTGCCCAAATATTGCGATTAAGATATGAATCAATACCAGGGGAAGAATCGAATCAAGAGATGGGTACCTTGATGAAAGAGACTCTTGAGGTGTGGAATATCTTCATGCAAAGTTTCGCGGCTGTACCAAAAAACAATTCCCTCGATAGGAATTCGCAGACGGCTCCCAGAAGAGATCCAAAGGCTCCCCTGACCAGGATGTACACCCGATTCCTCAGCTTTCTACCAAATCATCCCACTGCATCCTACGTTCCCGGCATGGCAGCTGCAGCCGTCATCACGCTGGACTGCATGGAAGCACAGAAGATGGACACCGTATCCTACTTGAGCCGCTTCTTCAGACACGTCAAGGGAAATGGCAAATTAGATCGCTCCACTGCTGCACGTTGTCTGGCATATGCAAAAGTACCTGCAGCTACTATCGAAAAGGCGCTGGGACCCTGGGAGAATAGTCAAGAAGAAGATTTCCTTCGTCTCACCGTAAGAAGAAGCTATCGTAGTGAACCAATGCCTAAACCGACTGAGGACTTCGGCTGGGGTAAAGATAATTTTCACGTGCGCATGGCAGACATAAATGCTTGCGCGAGAAAGTTGGACCCGGAAGCCGCGATGGAATTATGGGCCAACTTTGAGCGCTACCTCAAGATAACTAAAGAAAAGGACCAGGAGACGACTGACAGCTTCTTTGCTGGATTCCTTCGGACGTTTTGGACGCTTCGACGTTCGGATCATGCCATCACTGTCTGGAACTACATGATCAATTCAGGAAACATGCCAAACAATTTACACTGGACCGCTATGCTCACTGGCTGCGTACGTGCAAAAGATCCAAAATCATTGCAAGAAATATGGACGAACATGATACAGGCAGGAACAAAGCCAGACATCTATACCTGGACTACCTACATAACTGGCCTGATCTGGGGTAACAAATGGCAAGAAGGCTTGTCAGCGCTCGAAGCGCTGGGCCAGACGTGGAAGAAACCCGCGGACGACCAGCACACAGATAAACAAGCAGACGGCTTACTCATTCCAACCATGGCTCCCGTCCACGCTGCCCTCTCAGCTCTAATCGACATTCAGCGCCCGGAACACAACCCTAAGATTATAGCCTGGGCCGAATCGCAAGGCCTGCGCCTAGAAACCTACACCTTTAACATCCTGCTGAAACCCCTCGTCCGCGCCGGTAACCAAGAGCACATCGCCTCCCACCTTGCACAAATGCAAGCCCACAACTGCCCCCTAGACATAGTAACCTTCACCATAATCCTCAACGGGATCGTCTCCAACCCAACCTCCACGTTCCACTCCCTCTCACCCGCTGAACAAGAAACAACCACCACAGCCATGCTAGCAGAAATGGAATCCCACTCCATCCCCGCCAACCCGCACACCTACACCACCCTCCTCAACGGCCTCCTCGGCAAAACAGACCCCAAGAAAGCCGCAAAAACCACCGTCAATATCCACGCCGCCCGCACCATCCTCGCACACATGGCAAAACGAAATATCCAGCCCTCTTCCCACGTCTACACCATACTGATAACACACTACTTCTCCCTCTCACCCCCCGACCTCCCAGCCATCGACTCCCTCGTGGCCTCCATGCGCCCCAGCCACACCTCCCACGCCCTCGACCCCATCTTTTATGACCGACTAATTGAAAATTACGCCGAGATCGACGAGTACGAAAAGGCGTTGTCGTATCTGAGGAAGGTGCCGGAGGAAGGGAAGAGCCCCGGCTGGATTGCTTTGTATAAATTGTTATTGGCGTTGGGGAGGGCCGGGGAGTGGGATTTGTGTGCGCAGTTGATCGCGGATGCGGAGGATGTCAATGGGTTGTTCAGGCATGGGGAGGGGAGTTGGAGGGGGAAGTCGGCCTTTTGGGACGAGGTTGATCGATTAAGGGGGAGGGGGGTCATTGATAGTGGACAGGATTAAGGGAGAAGAAACCGAGTAGAGGGAAGTAGAAGGTGTGTATATAGGTGTATGTGAGAAAGTAGGATATGTGTCGTGTAGAGTAGTAAGCACGATTCAATTGAAATTGGGTTGTCAATCATACTTGAGAATACTCTGATTGAAAGTGTAAGTAGCCATAGAGGTATTAAGAATACAGGACTCGCAGGCCAAGACATATCTCATTTGCATACACCGAGGTCAGGTAAACGCCCTTTCCTTTTTCTCGTCGATATCAAGACAGCGACGTAGAGGTCGAAGAACTAACTTAGATTGCCTCCGCAACACCGCAAGCATGCCAGATGTGAGATAGGTGCCATCCGAAAAAGAGTGACGTGAACGCGGCCCATGACGCCCCGTCAACCCCTCCAATGCATGATTCCCCTGCCTCATAAATCAGTTGCGTGAGTCGTCCATCCAACCGCATAATCGTTAACCAAGCCCCAATCGTCAATCCCAGTATCTCCGTCGTCTTGTGTCACCATTCCCCCTTATCCCCTTCCCGCGTCACCTACTGCATCCCACCCGTCCCTCCATTCGGCTGCACCCCCGTGCCACCCATATGCGGCATCTGACTCATCTGCTGCATCCCCTGCTGCTGCCTCATTTGCTGCATCACTCTCAACTGCTGAATCTGCTCCTCCGTCATCGCCTGCCCACTAAGGCCGCCACCAGCGCCCATGCCATTCATGATCCCGCCCATCTGGCCAGGATTCATACCCATCTGCTGCATCTGCTGCATCTGCGCCAGCTGCAGCTGCTGTTGTTGCTGCTGTCTGAGTAATTTCTGCAATGTCTCTTGGCCTATTTGCCGTGCGCGTTGCTGGATGTGTGCTCGCTCTTGGGGCGGTATGGCGCCGGCGTTGCCGCCATATTTGGCGGCTGCTTGTTGCAATAGAGTCTGGTAAGCTTTGCTGCTTTGTGTTTGCATGTATTGGCTTTGCTGGGGATTTAATTGTCGCTGAGGCTGTGGTTGTTGGGTATGGCCTGGTTGTTGAGGATGATGAGGCGGTGACGCGCCGTTGGCCAAATTTGGGTGCGCGCTGTTGCCCATGCTCTGGTGATGCATTTGTAGGTTTTGCCGGTATGCTTGCTGGCGTTGCTGGTTGAGGGCAGCTTGGTGTTGCAGATTCATTGCTTGAGGGTCGCCATTTGGAGACATTTGCGGGTTTGGAGAGCCGTTCTGCATTCTTTGCTGTTGTTGCAGGTATACTTGTCGTTGCTGCTCAGCTTGAGCCTGTTGAAATCGTCGAGCCATGAATTGCTCGCGCTGTTGATCTGTCATCTGTGGCTGCCCTCCGTTGACATGCTGGTTAGCCACCATGTTTTGATCCATATGCGGCACCGAAACCATTGGCGGACTGCCTTGCGACATGCGAGGCGTAGCATGGGGCACAGCAGGTGTTCCGTTCATCTGTGGTGTACTTCTTCGGCTAGGTGCTCGTTGTCGGCTGCCTTGCTGTACCATGGCCACGCCACCAGGATGTCCATGTTGCATTGCTGAAGGCGGACGTGCTGGGCTGCTCGTATGACCTCGGCCATTGACGTGAGCATTGCTGATCAGTGGTGAGGAGTTAATAGCTGGCGTCATGTTCCGTACTATAGGCGACGACTTTTGAGCTTGCGAAATCCCATTCGAAATAGTATGGCCGTGAGTAAGCTGATTTTGACTGGCTGCCAAAGCTTGCTGTTGTTTTCGTTGCATCTCCCTTTGTTGCTGAATTTGCAGCTGCATTTTGAGCTGTTCTTGATTCTGAGCGACCTGCGCAGCGCGCTGTTCAGCCTCTTGCCTCTGAACTCGTGCCTGATGTTCCCGTCTGACTTTTTCTTCTCGTTCCTCTTGTTCCCTTACGGCCTTTCTACGCGCGTCGTCTAATTCTCGTGCCTTGTGCTCAGCTCTGATGTTTTTGATAGCTTGGAACGTTTCAAAATTCGCTTGGAAAGCTGTACCACCAGCTTCACCTTCGGCCGTCCCAGTTTTGACACCTATGGAGCCGGACGTCCCATGATTCTCGTCCATTAGAAGCATAAATTGCTGTTCTTGCATTGCTACAGCCTCATCGGCGGCCATTTCAGCCTCGGTCCGCTTTCGCTTCTTGGGAGCAGGATGGGCCTCTTTGTGCCTTGGATCGGTCAGTCTCTCTATGAGCTTCTGCGCGTCATAAAGATTATCGACGGGGTCCAAGAACAGTGGAGGGGCTGTCGACGCTATCGCTTTGGCCTCGAAGCCATGTATTTCGGATCCACTGATGCTCATCTTCATCTTCTTGTTTGGAGGCATCCAGCTTGCAGATGGTGTAGGTGGGACAGCTGAAAGAGGAGTTTGCGGTACGGTAGCAGAAGCAGGTGTACGAGGGACGTTAGTTGAATGCTTCCGACTGACCCGAGGATCCATGGTGTTCGCTTGAATGTAGACTTCCTCCTGTAATGATGCAGGAGTGGGAAAGAGTACAACGTGGAAGATCTTAGGCCCTTTCGCCAGCTGCTTATCTTTCGTCCCTGGCGCATATTCTGTATCACCTTGAGAATCGGCCTCAATTTTGTCACCAACATTAGTCGTATCTGTCTTCTTCGGAAAAGGTACGTAAGGCGAGGGAGTAAGGTGTTCGTTGTAATTATGTATCGAGGAAAGGACGTAGGTATCGGCTTTAGCGGTGTCTGTGGATGTAGAAGACGATTTCCCAGCAACGGCCTTGTGGTCGTGCACCTGCACTATTAGACAACCCTCATAGAATCTTACTCCCGAACTCAATATTTCTTCCAGCATGTCATGGGGGACTGTCTGCGATCTGAGATGCTCGAGGAAGATCTTCATAGGAGAGGTGTACGAGAAGCTACCGTCTTGCTGATCAAAGCGAAAATGTGTGGGATGAAGGTGAACGATCATGGACGGTTGCTTGTTCCGGTACTTCTTCATGATGTACTCCTGTGTTTTAACTGTTCGCCTTAGTGTCAGTACAGCTCGAGACTGAGGTGTATCAATTCAACATACCATATGGCTCTGTCATCTTTTTGACTACCCTCGCAATCCCATCTGGCCCAGCCTTCCCACTTCGATTACGCGCCGCAGGGTCTCCTGGCTTCTGCGAGTCTCTCCTCCGACTTGCCATACGAGCCCCTACCCCATTGGCATCTCCATTGACCCGACTTGCTGGTGTCGCAGGTGGATGTTTCGAGCCCGAGGCCGGTCGCTTGGAACTGGTTGAGGGCGATCGAGAAGATTGAGAGGCGTGCACTCCGTTGGTTTGAACTGCGGGGAGAGGTGGGCGCTTCATCTTCTGCTGGTGGGGCGCAGAAGGCTTGGTCTGGACGACAGTAGCCATGGCGCTACGGAGCCAGCGAGTTTTGAGGACTTCAGAGGTTGAGTACGTAGCTCAAGATACGCTACCGGAGAGCCCAGGAAGCTTGAGCTACCCCCCAAGACCGGCGCATTGGGAGGTGGGGAGCAGGGCGCGATGTCTGAGGTGGCGGTTTGCGACAGAAAGTAGTGAGGTGGTTGCGAATTAAATTAGTTGCCAGTAGGTCGTCATAAATTTTAGGCAACGGGCAAAGCGAATTGACATCTAGTATTGAGCGATGTGAGCGAAGTGAGCATATGACGGTGGTGAAAGGCAGTTCAAGGGTCCAATATCAGAAGGCCAGCCGCGCTAGCGCCGTATTCGGAACAATGGGAATGTCATTTAACAACGACGATGACTTTCTACTTTCCCAAATTCTATTTCACGAGCACAAACAGAGAGCCCATCACTGCTCTTTAATGCCTGTGTTATTGCTCATATCAAGATACTAAGTCTTGATATGAAGCCAAAAAATCCGCAATTACTGCTGCGCTAGGAGGTCATCCCCCAAATCCAAAAACAAATCAGTAGATGACAGACTCTACTATTGCTCATACACCCAGCGTGTCACTCGTTCAATCATACCCGCCAATACGTCTGCGGAAGTCTTCTCCTACGCGAAGGCCCTCAACCACCTCAATCCCCTTTCCAAGCCCAATGCGAGAGTCATTCTGCCACCATTTGTCCTTTCCTCCGGGCCCGTACTCATCTTCACTATCTACCAACCCTCCGTGTCCACTCTCGTCACCGACCACAAGTAGGATTTGGCCAACCCAGGTCTTGATCTGGTCAATACCATCTCCGCGCTCGCCAGATAGCGTTTGCTGAAGGTAGACAGTCTCGGGGCCTAGATGTCGCAGTATATGAATGTAACCTGTAGGCGTTGTAAATGGCATGATCATAGTATCCTTCTCCACGAGCGCTTGCGCCTGATTATAGAGTGTATCGAACATCTTGGACCTAGGAGGAGCTAATTCGGGAGGCTTCTCGCCCTGACTTTGCGCGTCTTCATGGGCGATATTTGAGTACGAAGAAGCCATTGACAGCGGACTTTGGCCGGACTCAGGTTTGGCGAGAGGATGTTGCTTGAGATCTGGGGCGAATATGAGCACGAAAAGGCGCGAATCAGTATCTACGTGCTCGGGGAGATGTGATAAGATTGACTGCGCAGACAATTAGTGCCGTCCTCCAGAACAAACGTGGAGGGAATACCTACAGCATGCTCTTGATGGTACCCAGCATCCTCACTATGTTCGTAGTCCGTCTCCGCAGACACCACAATCGCAACAGACTTCCTCTTTCCTCCGACCTGAGCTCCACCATGCGCGACTTGTCGTGCAGTAGCCGAGTTCGAAGTCTCTAGATCTTGCAGTACAGGTCCCAGTCGTCCACCAGTTTGTGAATCTGCCTCTTCCGACCACCTTGAGTGGTCCTCGTATCCCGCCTTATCTTCTTCCCTAATCGACGACAATGCACCACCAACAACAGCGCCAGCAGCGGTCACGCCAGCGACTACGCGTCCTCTTGCTGCGTCAAACATCTGCTGAGGACTGGGCGTCCGTCTTAGCGCGCCGGACATTTGCGCAACGATGCCCTGATCTTCTACGCCCCTTCCATCAGGACCGGGCGCGTATGGTGATTGACCCCCATATTGCTGGCTCGGAGGAGGTGGATTTTCTCCTGATGGACCTCGGAAACCTGGAGGCCCATCAGACCCGGGAGGGGCACCGTAGCCCTGTGGTGGGGGACCGTATCCTGCTGGAGGGGGAGGACCATTATTGTAACCTGGTGGAGGCTGGTGAGGCGGAGGAAGATCATCTCCTTCTTCATTCTCTTTTCGCTCGCTCCACACCCAGGCTACGAGGCCGGCTGTCGCGACTGTGACGGTCACTGCTAGAGGGATCCAGTAGCCCCACGCGGTTCGTCGCGACGAGGCGCCATAAGTCTGACGACGATTGCGCTCATAGGAATACGACATTGTGATAGGGGAGTATGAGTAGATGCGCGATCAATGGAGAACCACTGAGTGGCCATGCAGTGCCCAAAAAAGGAGCGGAGGTTTGTTTATCGTGAGGCTGGAGCGCTAGCTGAGAGATCGACAACGGTGCAGAAATACTTGGCAAAGGCTTGGCATATCAAAATACGGCTTGACTCATTCCAGTACGAAGTTTAACTCAGATTCGTACAGAGAATGAGGAAAGATGCCTCACGCTTTGAGCATGCCTTTTCCAGGCTTCCAGGCCATTATCCTTTGCGGTCCCGGTGTATCACTGAATACTTTCACTTCAAATCCGGAAGAATTTCCGAAAGCTTTAGTACCGATTGCCAATCGTCCTATGGTATGGTATCCCCTGGATTGGTGCTACCGTATGGGCATAACAAGTAGGTAAATATTTAGTTTCCTGTTCAAGACCACTCTCCATGCCCGGCCAATCTTACAACATTCTGTTATTCTGCCTCGAAGCAAATGGCTGTCTGGTTACTAGTGAGTATTGTTTGAAGAAATCGATTTCGGGGCAACCACTTGCTGTTGTTCCGTTTCATCAAGCTTTTTCTACTCTTTTAGTGAGGTTTGGTTCATATTCTCAGGCTCTAATTCACTTCTCAAGACATAAAGCTCATAACGCCACCTTCATCTGCCAAGGCACTCGAGGCAGCACTCGCCCAAAATCCACATCTCACATCGCTACCATCTCCAAAACCAGACCTACTATCACCAGCAGCTCTAGAACAGAACACTCCTACAGCTGAGATACTCCGTTACCCAGAAGTACAGGCAGCGATAACAGGAGACTTCCTTGTATTACCATGTGATCTCGTCTGCGAGCTTCCAGGCGAGTCGCTGGTGGAAGCATGGATGATTCACCAAGGCGGTCTCGGAGGAGCGTCCCTAGACTCAGAAAATTATCGAGGACCGGAGATGGGACTTGGAGGAGAAAGCGGTGGTCGAAGAGGCGGCCTTGGCGTCTGGTTCGAGACCAAAGGTGAAGACAGCACCAAAGGCACAGAGACAGATTTCGTAATCACCACATCAACAACCCAGTCCCCTGCGCCTCCACCAGAAGGTTCACTACGACCTCAGATCTCCAAACTCCTCTACGCAACTACAACCGACACCCTCCGAGACATAACGCAGGCACAGAAAGGGTTCCCAATCCGGAATGGTTTAATCCGAAAACATGGCAAGATCAAGATGCTCACAACTCATCGAGACGCACATATCTACCTCCTCCCGTACTGGGTTCTCGAAATGATTAGGAATAACGAAATTTTTGACAGCATTAGCGAAGACGTGGTGGGCTGGTGGGCGAAAGCTAGCTGGCAAGACGGCTTGGCGGACAAGCTTGGTCTACGTGAAATCCTCGACCCAGGTTCCTTGGATGAGAACGGAGATGGTGAGAGCGGGGGCCATGCGAGTGAGAACATCGAAGACGACATCGACCTCACGAGTATGAGTAGTACGTGCACTAGCATTCTACGACCCCTTTCCGCCAACCCCACATCAACAAGCAAACCACCGCTCTCTATCCCGCCAATGCTTTCATATGTACATCACGCACAGTCACCATTGATCCGCCGCGTCGACACTGCCCATCTCCTCCTGCACACGTCCCTCCACCTGGCCACCCTCCCACCAATCAATGATCCACCGGTAGGCAGTTCCCCAACACCGCTCTCGCACAGCCACAAAATATCCACAGACCCGTCGCTCATCGCGCAACACACAAACATCCACGCCCCTACAACCCTCATAGCACCGAATACAACAATCGCCACCCACGCCGTCATCAAAACGTCCGTCATCGGCGCGAATTGCGTCGTCGAAGCCGGAGCCAGACTAACAGGATGTCTACTGATGGATGGCGTAGTCGTAGGGGAGAAGGCAGTACTGCAAGGATGTATCCTAGGACGAAGATGTGTAGTCGGCGGAGGGGCAAATTTGCGGGAGTGTGAAGTACAGGAGGGGTATAAAGTCAAGGAACGCACTGAAGGCAAGGGCGAGAAGTACATGGTCTTTGAGGGCTTAGAGGAGGGCTTAGAGGCTTACAACGGCGAGGATGGGGATGGGGATGGGGAGGGTCGGTTGACGGTAGGGGGCGACGAGTGATGATGGCGACGAAGGACGCCATGCCATGATGGGTGCGATACTAGAAAAGAGGCAACGCTGGGCCACATACTATGGCCAGAAGCCTAGTATGTACTGAACAACGATCGTCGTGAGCGAGAGAAAAGGCGTTAGCGACATAGTTTGAGCTGATCTACTTGGACTAATATCCCTGCAAAGTTTCCGCAAAAAAGCGCTTGGAAAAGGTCACAATCAGTAACGCCAAGAATGACTGTTGACGCATTTTCTGGCCAATCTCTATGAATGTCGGCAGAGTGCCCCTGACACAAAGGTACTTCCAAAGCTTCTACATCCGAAGAAGGCGACCCTGCAGTCCTATCTTGTGTCATCCCAACCGCTCGCATAGTCGAGCTGGAGCTCAAAATCTCAAGGAACTCCACTTAGCTCCCACATATGCCTAGTCGAATTTCCAGGCTTCCAAACTTCAATCCTCGGATCATCAACCTCATAACCCAAAATATCTGTCCTCTGCTGATGTTTTCTCAACCTCGCCAACGAAGCCTGAAATATCATCGGCCGAAGTTTGTAGCTACAATGAATAGAAGTACGCTTCTGTTGACAGACAGGACGCGACATGACATGCAAGTCGGGTTTTGTATATTCATGCTTCTCGATACCGACAACAGCCGCCTCAAGTGCGGTTCAAGGTGCGTTTCGACCACCCTCTGACCCTCAGTGAGTGTTGTTGTACATACCCAGTGGCTCGACCATTGTGCTGATCAGTGAGTGAAAATGAAGCCCAGTGATGTTCAGCATCGTCACCTCCTCAGATGAAGGGAGAGGTCGTGATATTGAGCGTCTTCAATTTTGGGCCGTTGAGAGCAGCGTTCTAATTAGATCGCCAAATTAGCTGCGGCCAGCTTTGGAAGTGTCAAAAAGCTCTTTGGAAAGACTTGCAAGGTAAGCGCCGTAGCCACTGCTGAGGTTCACTCGACCTAAGATAGTGGTAGGAGGGAATGGTGCGCCCAGCGGCTCTGCTTTCCACAAGCCACTTCACAATTCCTGCCATTTTTTTCAAGCTGTAGTACTTTGCACGGTTCTCTTCGACCGATCCAATCTTGGACCTTGAGTCGATGAAGAGGTGGCGTAAGGTCCACTATGCCTCAGAGTTACAACAGTGGAAAGGGGGCGGCTGTAGGCTCTGAGGCAAACCTGTTTGTTGAGTTAGCATATTCTTCCTGAATGCCTATCAATGCATTCTCGAGAACCGCGGTCGTACCCGAAGTATCTTCAAAGAATGCGTCGAGGAGAGAAGATACTCCTCGATAGCAGTGAGCAGCATATCGCCTTCTTCTTCGCTAATATTGTAACGTATGTAACGGGCTTCTAGTCAAGGCCGACCACTGGCTTATCTTTCAGCGAGACCTTCAGATATCCGGCTACACCAGTACAGAAAGAGAGTTTCAGCTCTTTAAGAGTCAAGTCCTGATGACAGTGCAAGCAAGCTTGGCGCAAACGACGTGCCGACTCTTCAATCTGAGCTGCAGTGGCAGAATTCAAGAGATCCTCGTCTACGTGCTTCCGAAACTCGAAAAACGAGCCATTGTTTTATTCAGACTGTGACTTGCAAAAGCCCATGGTCAGGGTGTTGATGTTAGCTTGACGATCATACAAGACCTTTGACCTAGACTCGAATGCTGGACGGTGAAGATCGGACCATGCGCATTATCTTGAACGGAATTTTCGAAAGACATCTTCGGAGAAGGCGCAATCCTACAAAAATGACTAATCAATGGGAAGGAATTCGAAATTGATGAGATACTTTTGGAGTAACCACGGGGCCCTCTGGATGTCGCCAAGACTGGATAAATGCGATTCCCAGCTATGGCTATCAGCGACCTCCCTATCAGTGATCAGAGTAATCGCTCATCGAGAAATCCTGAGAATATCTTCAGGAAGACTCTTGACTAAAATGAATGCCGCCGTAAGGCTCTGGCTATCTGGCTCCTCGGTTTCGCGCGATGACCTTTCAGATCCCGGTATCAATTCTCGCACCTAAGCCAATCCGTTGTTGGCGCTGTTCAGTAAAGAGGGTTTGAAAGACTCGAGATCGGACCCAATAGCCAGCTTCAATGTGTGATACAGCCTTGGCAAAGTCGCCCGTTACAAATAGCAGCGACCACATCCTTTCCAAGGTAGCTTACAACGTCAGCCTAGCTATAGCGGGCTCTGGAATGGAGACTTAATCAGTCAAGTATGCAATCGAGTACATCCCGGTTAAGATTCCCGACGCCAGCCCGAAATGCTATGGGAATCTTGTAGGTCTCTATCATTTTCTCCAATCTTGTCTTCGCCACTCCAGGTCTTCCCACTCTTGAAGCGCAGTCACTTGGGCTCATTTTGCCCAATGTATGAAGCACACAACTTCTGTCTCAGCTTCTCTAAATGATGGATCAGAATCAAAGACTCCGAAGTAGCCAAGAAACAGTCGTCACTGTCACGGGGAACAAAAGTGGCGGACATTCGGTCCGCCCTCATCAAGCGCTGCAGCATCACCAATAGACGTCAGACTATACTGTGATTGCTCATTGGCCGACAGGCGCTAACAAATACGTATGTTGGGTTCCAGAAGTCATATCGCAACCTCCCAAGCTGCACGTTCAGTATCTTTCGCAACGGCTATAGAAGCCGCAACTTTTAAGAGTGGGTCTCCAGAGTAACAATGTGCAAACGCCTCGTATCTAAAGAACTGTCTCTGTTGACGCAAAAGTCAAAACTCAACATATCTTGTTAGAAGCGTAAGGCCAGCCAATGTAGTGCGGTACCGGAGAATCGGATAAGTTGCTCGGAGGTTTGCGGACGCAGGCTCGAGTTGCTGCCGCAGAGAGGCAGGGATGTGAGTCCGGGGAAGATCGCCAGGGACGCAACCTGCAGGACACTATGCACCAGTACGGCAGAATGAAAACCAATGAGAGATATGGATGAAGACAGTCGAGATTTGCATTCCATCCCATCGCAATGTTTCACTTTCTTTTGTGGGGAAGTAGCCTGCATATATGCACGCGTTCGTTTTTGGTCTGGAGGCCAACAAATAGAGAAGACCTGTCAAATCAAGGCTGGAAAGCGGATCCTGGTGGGTTCATTCCTCCCCATTACTATTGAGATAGTGCTGCGGATCCTGACGGGTAAGAGCGCAGTGGCTCAGCCATGGTGGCGTACCAGTAGACGCAGGCGTTCAAGCGATGTGGAGAACTGATAATCATCCAGCTGACAATGTACAGCCTTAGAATTTGAAGTGCGGGCGCTAATGCAATGCATGCCATAGTTGGAATCTGTCGCAATAGTTAATCAGTGGGATTTCGCGGTGTACTTACCAGTCTAGTGGTAAAGTAGGTACCCCCACAATCCTAGTAGGGTCCGTAGCTTGTCAGGATCGCAGGCGTCCAAAGTGAAACACTTTTTATGAGCCAACATTCCATCTACCTTACTTCTATTGCGGCTGGGACCTGTAGGCTCTTTCAGCTCGTTCGACCAAGTTGTATAAGTGCTAACAGAGCGAACTCCCCGATACCATCCTCTGCACCAATTGCAAACGCTTTTTGAGACTCTTCTTGGCAGGTTGATACAGCGAGAGCTACTCTACAACGTCTTGGTAAGTCGTATCAGTAGCACAAACATGAAAAACCACTCACTGACTGTGGGTATCAGGGAGAATAACTGCGCTTCCACTCCTGGACTTCAATAATAGCTCCTCAATAGATCCTGACAAAGAACATGTCCAACGCGGAAACGGACACTTACCAATTCATCAATCCACGTCATACAGACAAAAGGTACCCACGCCCCCATGGACTGACAGTTTCGACCTCGAACGTCCCTGTCCCAAATGGCCTCATGACGCCAAAAGGGTCCGCCGACGGCTCGAAATCGCGACGACCATCGCTAGCACCATCAGAAACGAGTTCTTATTGGAAGTCAGGACCGTCATCAATATCATCCATTGGGTCATCACCAGGATGCTTCACACCTGCCGACACGGATGGCTCCATGTCACGTCGCCAGTCTGTCATCTGCCCAGAAAGCCAACACTATTACTTGTCTGCGCTTTCAAGTCCATCCAGTCGACTGCGAAAAGCCAAGAATACGCAAGGCTTCAATGGATATCCTTCACAGGAATACTACTCTGCCGAGGAGCAATTGAACTGCTCAAACCTTTCGTCATTCAGCACTGATAACGGAGCCACCTTCGAAGCTGACAGCGCGTACGCTGTCGCATTTTCTGGATACCAAGATGGCTTACCAACAGAATGGCCGAGCCAGCAGTCCAATGATAGTGTCGTATCAATGTGCGAGCAGGTGATGCAGCTCAGTGCACCAGCAAGCTTGAGCATAGACCTCGTTGGCGACTTCCAGAACCATTCCATGTCCGTGGAAGCAAGAGAAGTCGATCCAGTATACATCAGCGACGTGCAGAGTGGGCTCATCGAGGATCCGTCGTCAACCCAGATATTCATCCCACCATCCACACTGGTAAATCGACATGCATCTCCATGCCTATTAGGCCCAGCATTTGAGTATGCAGGCAAATACGACTCCGACGGTGAATTTGTTGACCACGAAATCTCAAACGCACAGGTTGGGAACCAGAAGCGAAGAGCAAATGCGCACAGAAAAATGAGCGATAGCTCTTTCGACGACACTGATTTTTCCAGCAAAGTGTCGTACAAGAGGTCACCAGCCAAGGTTGGCAAGGGTGGGAAGAAGCCCTCCAGGAAAGATATCGTGTTCATTGCTCCAGGGTTGGGGGCCAAGAGACACCCTTGCGAAACATGCACGCTCAGATTCGCCCGACCAGAGCACCTTAGCAGGCATAAAAGATCTTTGCACGCTGAGCGTAAAGAATTTTTTCCATGTGAAGTACCCGACTGTGTGGAGAAAGACAAGGTCACGCACAAAACCATCAGAGCTAGAGGCGACAACCTAGCACCTCACTATCAGAACACACACTTTAGATGGGGAAATTCGGAAAAGAGCGGGAAAAACAGAAGAATTTCGCTAAAAGAATCATACGAGCTCGGCCTAACACAGTGGGATGGCAGGTGGGATAGGTTCCTTGGTGGGCGCATAAGTATTGATGTGCATGATAAAAATCATCCATGCGAATGGAAGATGCTAGGATACTCTATAAAGGAGACGCAAAAAACGACGGTCAAAAGTCTCTTTCCAAATTGGGAGGGTGCAGAAGAGACGGTTTTCAAGGCGCTTGATTCGAGGTGGATCAAGATGTTCGACGGGACCATGGACTACGATACGGCCATGGCAACTGGAAATGACATTCTGACGAGACCAGAGCTTGGCTTGTTAGGTGTGACGATGATGGAGACTGAGGAGATGGGGATCTCACACATAGATCCGAGATGGCAAAAGCTGCGCAGTGGATGCATGAGCATCGAGGACTCGGAGATCTTGGGGGTAAAGCATCTGAACCCTGCTTGGACTGCAGTGCAGGAAAAGCGCAGGCGATGATGGTACGGAACGTTTGATGATTTTGATGACTGCTGGTATAAGCTGATGTTAATGATATTGAAAAGTAATGGGTAATGGATCACGGGCAAGGAGTACTTACTTTGTATGATTCCCCAATCTTGTTGGTCTCGGTTTGTCAATTTGAAAAGGGTGCAAAAGGCGATTTTTGTCACGCATAGAATCATAGATCAATGTCATTACGAAAGCATCGATGTTTGATGTCGAGGTGTCTTCATGCATTATGTTCAGCCTCATACTGCACTATCAAGCTGCACATTCCCATTCGACTGTTCAAATGCAGGTGTAAGCAACCTCTGAAGAAATCAAGTCTAATCACCCAACATTTCCGTCATCGCCCTTTTTGCGAGGGTAGGAACCATTCATTCAAGTTGCGTTCTTGCTCGCGGAACGTATTGCGGAGCCAGTTCATTACGATCGTGCGTAGCTGAGGCTCTATTGCCGGGGATGGTGTGGTTTCAGGGTCAGGTACCTCGGATGCGCTGGCCCTAATTGCCATATTGGAGACCGACCACCAACTAGGGCGATACTGATTGCGACACTTGATACAATGACCGAAAACCCCATGCTCGCAAGTTTTGGGGTGACCGTGCATTGCCGGAGTATTGAGACGAACCTCTAAAGGAACGAAACGTGGTACTTTCGCGTAGCCTGGAAGTGGGCGATTTATTGGACCTCCAAGATGCAGTTTGCTAGAGGGTTTTGGAGTTGGAGATTCGTGGCTGAAAGAGCTGGGCAGTGAAGAGAATCTGCGCTGAACTGGTGGTGGATGCCGACCAAGGAACCGCGGTGTATTAGGTCGATCTCTGGCGATGCTGTCTCGTGTTTTCGGATAATTTACCGACACACAACGTGTAGATTCAATTGCTTTGACCGATATGGAACGGTTGAGGCTATTGAGTGTAGGCTAAAGCATTTAGTAAGAGCCACTGTGGAGAGTAATAAGAAGCAATACCTTCTTTTGAACCGTTGGAGCTGAATTCATCTGAGCTGCTGAATTAGTCGGCCTCTTGGAAAGGTCACACGGTGCTACTGTCCGTCAACTTCACGCATGACTGAAGTTTTAAAAGAAGGGTTTACCTGGTAGAGCTGAAGCACTTACTATGCCTGAAGTGTCGTGATGGCTGAAGGGAGTGACGCGAGACAGCCCAATGTTGATCCTACTATTTAACGGTCTGGAAGGCTGAGGATGAGAGAGTTTGGGTGTTTTAGACCCAGAAGGCTTGCTTGCCGAATCGAAACCACCTTCTGCGGGTATTTTTGATGCAGAGTCGGTGCTCGTAGGGAAGAGGTTGATGATGGTGGTGGGTAGAGGGAGGAATCTCGGGTTGTGCGAAGAATCATCCGTCTTAGCGGCGCTAGCCCCATCCTTGCCATCATGCCAGAACATCATACTCGGCCGCTCAAATAAAGGTCTGGCAAACATTGTGCAATCGACACCGAGCTCAACAGCCTTTCGATCGACAACTTGGACAATTTGCCAAATACACGCTGCTTCTTGCGAAAGCCTTCCCAACAGTCTTTGTGCTTCAACAAGATGCCTCAAACGGGGGCAAAGAACCAAGCTGCGGATTGTGGATGCAGTACAAAACGAATAAGACTATTGATGCAATGCCAAACACTGACAAGCTCACAGACTCCCTTGTAGACCACAAACTTCTCAAGGGCGGAGGTCCAGCCTCAGCAATTGCTTCGAGTGGCAGGGAAGCCCGCGGGAGACGATCGACGAACGACTTGTGCAATCACTCTACAACAGGTGCTTCAAGCCTTTCGACCTCTTCAGCGGCAGAATCACAATGGCAGGACTGTTCTAGAGGAGAAGCTCCTCAGCTTCGGGCACCAATGGGAAGTTCACAACACCCAAATTTTTCTAGAAGCAGAAGCTCTCCCAGGACACGCAATGCTGGAATAGTGGGGGCGAGACAGAAGCTAGATGAAGAGCTGGTCAGCCCCAATCTTCAGAAGGGCAATTGCGATACCTACGTTCTTCTCTGCACACTCGAAAGACACCTAGAAGATGCAGCTAGAGGCCGGAAGCGGGAGACCCTTCGAGAACAGGCAGTGATGAATGGATCGAGTCGCTAGGCACCTCTCTCTCGTACCGACTAATATTCGCCAGCTTTGTTGTGAAGTCGTTGCCTACAACTTGCTCTCCTGGAGCGCAGAGACTTCACTCACTGTGTTGCTCTGAATGACAGCGGAGCCAACGCTCTCTGGAGGTGATGCTCAAACGCTGGAGCAAGTGAAGATAGGGATGAATACAATGCTGGCTAGGGGAACGACTGCAAGACCACAGTACACCGTTGGGTTGTACTGTAAAAAGAATGCTTGGACAACGCAATCCTGCTGAGAAGACGAACAAGAGCCCTCAGGCTCTCCATTACCCCGGGCAACCTGAGCAGAAGGCTCAGTAAGAACGATCATGAAAGCGCGGAGGAAAGGGCAGGCGCTGACTACCCATCCTATAGGGCTAAGACCTAGAAGCCGCCGAGGGATTCCCACTAGTTGGCTGTTTACGCGATTTAAAAGGCCCCCGGAACTTCCCAGACTGTTGCCTGGAGGACGAACTCCTTGGGTATCCTTTAGGGGCCGCGGCTGCTTCCGGGCTTCAGCCCTATAGGATGGGCTGTGAAGGGGTAAAAGTAGTTGTGGGTGAGAACAATCCAAAAGACTTCTGTACCGCGGCGCCAGATACACTAGGTTAAGGCATATTCGAGGTCATATTCCCTGATACCTTTGTTGGCCTAGGACTAGGGCGGTGCTAATTACCACGGCGCCAAGCCTAAGAATCTATATGTTCTGCCAACAAAAGCTGTAGAATCCTTGGCCTTTTTTTGTTCAATTTTTTCCCCGGAGCACCTATCAACTTCGTCATGACGACATTGACTCCCCGCCCACCATATACTCAGGATGAGCTAGAACGTCTTTATCCGAAGACATTAAAGCTCCAATTGGTGCAGATCGTACGTGATTTCTCGACTTTGAGAGCGTCTTAATTTATGTATACAGGTATTAGGGCTTCAAAACTGACTCCCGGGTTTCGCAGCTTCTACGGCATGGTAGGTCGATTTGATATTACTTGAACGCTACCTAAGTCTCATTGCTAGGCGAGCGAAGTCCTGTCTCTGCTAGATTCCAAAGTGTAAGTTATGATCGCCCATATGTTGTTCGAGTATAGACCTGACATTCATATCAGGCCGGGCTCTCACCTTGTAGGTTATGCTTCTACCCGTCTGCAAGCGTAAGCATCCTTACGCTAGTCCAGACTGGCCCTACTGCAATGCTGCTCGGCAACTATCAAACGTTATAATGTCAAAGACCGACTGGTCGTCCTGGAACGAACTCCAGTGGCGTCGACGACTAGAGACTTTCGGCGACAACGACGCGTCTGTCCTTGCGTCAGGGCCTGCGGGCGAAGTCGATTCAGTGTGCAACTTGGGCGAGCTCACAGACAAAGGACGCGAGACCACGCTGGCACTCGGCGAGCGACTGCGGCACCTCTACGTTGAACAACTGAAATACATGCCGAAAATAATCAGCGACTCAGACATGATTTACCTGAGGGCGACACCCATGCCTCGAGCGCTGGAGAGCGTACAGCAAAGCTTTTGGGGCATGTATCCGCTCTCTGCACGGACGGCAGCCTTCCCGCCCCCTACTATAATCACGCGCACCTTTCAGGATGAGACCTTGTTTCCGAATGAAGCTAGCTGTCGTAGATTCAGCCAGTTGAGCAAGGCATTTGCTCAACGGACAGCAGACAGATGCGGGCTTCACTTTTTCCTCTACCTATTCCTGAAAGCTGATTGATTCAGGGAACGAATCGAAAGAGATTGAATATCTCAACGCCCTCATCCAGAAATGGATGCCAGACAGATCCAAAGTACAAGTCGACTCCCACCCCCGGTTATCGGGGATAATGGACACCGTAAACGCACACGGCCCCGAGACACGCTTACCAGCAGCTTTCTACGACTCCAAGGGACGCGAGATCATCGACAAAATTGGCGTCGAAGAATGGTTCTCTGGCTTCAAAGAAAGCAATGAGTACCGACAGGTAGGTATTGGCGGTTTGGCTGGTGACATAGTTTCTCGTATGGTCGGTAGTGTCGAGAGAAGCGGGAATGATGGCTTGCTTGAGGTTGGAGGAGAGGATGGTGACCTTGGTGCTGGCAGAGGAGGCGAGAAAGACATCAAGTTCGGCATGAGTGGGTGCCATGACACTACGCTCGCAGCACTTCTGTCCAGCTTAGGATGCTTCGATGGCGAGAAATGGCCCCCATACACAAGTCACGTGGCTTTCGAGCTCTTCAAGAGCGTAGACGTTAGGCGAGAATCCGTAGATGGATCAAAGCTTGATCGCCCCGCCACCGCTCGCGCTGAATATAAGCAGAATCAGAGTGCGCTTAGCACTTTCTTCAGTTCTGGAGGCAAGAAGAAGCTGGCGACCGAAGGCATGCCCAGGAAACCGTCAGGTGAACTCACTTCTACGGATAAAGAGAAGTTGAATGGTCATTACGTGAGAGTGCGGTACAACGATCGTCCTGTGGTCGTGCCTGGGTGCAGGCTGCCAGGTAAGCATCTTGATGGGGACGAAAGCTTCTGTACTTTGGTAAGTGGTGCCTTGCTGCAAGTTCTCCGCCTGCTAATATTATACAGGAGGCGTTTAAGGCCATCGTTGACAAGTTCACGCCGAGAAACTGGAAGGATGCGTGTGTATCAAATATAGATGGGCCAGCATTCCCAGAAACGACAGAGAAAGCTGGTTTTTGATTGCATTAGACTACAATAGACTCCTCTAGGTATAGGATACATAGAAAATCAAAGCAGTCTGGCAATACTACCTCGGCAAGAATGGACTGTAGCTCTGCCTTGAGCACCAGTTGTTCACATACGGTGACGAGAGAAGTAGGTTTAGTGGGAGAATGAAGTATAAAATCTGACTCAGTACCGGGTAGAATTGAAATACAGTAGAATTTTGATGAAAATCGTGCTTTGAGAAGTTAGGATTGACGCTGCCAGGGGCGATCCATTAAGTCTCGAGCCGCCGCAACGCGAAAGTCCTGCGACGTCTCGACTGTCTCTTGCTGATCAATAGATTGTGGCAAATAAGTAGAATCTATGTACACAAGCTGTCCCGAAGTCCACACTTGGCCTCCCCAATAGACTTCTAGGAAGTCTTCGCTTTGAATAAGTCACAGTCGTGCACTAGTTGTGGGAAACGTTATAGCGGCTCAAGACTAGACAGTAGGCGCACTTGGGTAAGAATAGCCTTTCGGCTGGCAGGACTCAATTCCAACCTCCTCTCGTCTCATCTCTCATCTCAGCAGCAATCCCTTACACATTAACTTCCTAATATGCTAGAAAAAACAGGCTCGGTTATGAACACGAGTAGCTTGGCATTTGACGACCATGCCAGTAGGAATGTGCCTAAAGCAATAAAGCGACAATGCCAATAGAAATGAACCCTAGGCTGCTGCACAACTCCAGTCATGCCCTCGAAGTGAGCTTGTGCGATGGAACGCTGTGACTCTGAAGCCAGTAGAATGAATGCGCTCTGCTCTAAGCGATCATTACGCAGTTGGATGGGTCAGTGACTGCTTGTGGTGTCGTTCCAGGGAAGTGGGTTGTAGCGCTGCGTCCTGCCTTTGTTTTTCATCACCCGAGTAATAGAATGTTGCATGCGCTCACAACTGCTCTAGTCTATCGTTGTTCTGTCTCAGCTTGGGACTTTGCGCAATTGGTTTGTGTGGAGATTCGTTTTCACTGCGGTGAGAGAACATGCGAAATCCGTGTTCCTGCAGGTATTGTAAGAATTTGCGTAGGACTGCGCGCTGTGACTTGCGGAATCCTCGCAATGTTTGAAGAGTTGACCGAAAATTGGAAACATGTGGTACTTGAGTAGTTTTAAGCGGGGTTTCCTTACTGTTGATATGGCTCGTTCGCAAATTGGAGAATTGACCTTCCTTTTCATTTCGGGTCCATCGGGATGCCACGGAAAAGTGTAAGCCCTCCCCGGTTTTCTTGGCTTTGATTCAACTTTACGACGCGAGGGTTCAAATAGCCATGTCACCATTCCTTTTTTGCCTTTTTGTAGCACTTCTGGTAAACCTGGCTTTGCTATAGTGACCATTCATGGGCATGATGCCAGTGTATTTTTGCGCTTTTTTTTGCAGTGTTGGAAGGCTCCAGGGGGGTTCCAAAAATTTGATAATTTCTTGTTGAACAGCTTCGCTGGTTTCATTCGAAGCTAGCAAGTCATACGCCGCTCCCTCCACCACTTCCCCACATATAAGAGCTTGCAGCGCATCATGTTATCTGATGTTAGATTATTTCTTATCTGGGCTGGAAGGTCTTTGAGTCAACATTGGAGCGAATTATCCATTTTACGTAGTACAGCCCTAATTGTTCTGATCATGATTACAGCTACTGTACACAACTTTTGCGTATCTGGATCCTCTTCAGATAGGGTTAGGACTCTTTTGAGCTCTTCACTCATTTGTTGTTTGCAACCGCGTTGTCTTCACTTCGAGTTGAGCGTATTCGTCATTAGTGCAAGATCGGAACTTGGAGCCTGATTTTCCGTACATCAACACTTCACTTTGAGCGAGCTCGAGGCTTAGGAGCTCAAGCTTTTGCTTTTGGAGATCACGCAACGTTGGAGCTTTGTGGCCAGCATAAAATACATGACTCAACCGGGCTTGAGCGCAGAACGTAGTAATTCTTTGCTCTCCTGCAAATGTATTATGCGCTTTTGCGCTCCCTAATCCCGCGTTTGTGTTTAATGGCTCTGGAAGCTGTCGAAAGTATTGTCAGCTCTAGTACCATCACGATTTAGTACTTGGCAGAATCGTACATGTGCTGAACAACTTGGATGATGATCGTGCTTGAGAAATTGGATTTGACTTGGTAAATGTCCAGCTTTATTGCACGCAGTAATCAACGATGCGACCGCTCCTTTGCCCTACAATACGCACGCTACGCCCCTACGACTCATTAAAAGGGTATAATATGCCCACGAGATCGATGCTTAGTTGAACGCTTAATTGAACTCATCTTCATGCTAGCCCTTCCCGCGCTTCGCCGCCCGCTCTTCAGTCACAGATCCCTGTTCATTCGCGTGGTCGCCTGCCACTTCTATCGTCAGTTCCATACTCTCACGGTCACGCTTTGTAGCCGGCTTGAACTGCTCGTAAGCGTTGGGAGCCGCTAATTGTTGGGCGATTTGAAGCCCAGAGGCAGAGGCAGTTGTGGTGTCAGGAGCGGCAGCATTTGCGGCTGGAGTTACTTGAGTGGCAGTAGACGTTGGCAAGCGAGCAGTCCGCCAGTCATATGTATAATGAGGCAGTTTTGCCATTTTCTCCTCTGGGCTGATCTCATTGTCGGAATAGACCATCTGGAAAGCCTTGGTGAAGTTCTTTTGGTTCTTGCCCATAACAGTTGGCTCGCTGTCATTGCGGCGTACTGCCGATGAATGACGCGCAGTAGATGCAATTGCCTTTGTAGCTTTGTGTTGGCTGTTGTACGCATGTTCGTGAACGATCCCTGTAGCCGGAGGACTCGATATCGCTACCATACCCTCTGTGGGGCCAACTGTGCCTTTGATGACTTTACCATTTGGGTAAAAAAGCCCAATCTCTTCAGGCTTGCTGAGAGAGTGTGGAATGGAGTCGACGATATTCGGGGCTGTGTCCACTCTTGTTTGGACTGGATCAAGTAGCGAGATGATTTGATCATCACTCGCCAAGACGTCTTCTGCGGTCCCTAACATGGCCTGCTCAGTCGTCGGTGGATCGCGGTGAGGGTGGTTTGTAGCTTCATGCGCGTCTGAGTCTTTAGATCGGACTCTTGGTAGGTCCGGCCCTCTCATTATCTTGCTCTTTGGCTGGCTTGGCGCTCTCCTCCGAACGTAGCCGAGAAGTCGCTCCTCGCTGTTGGAACGGCTGTTCGGTGGTGTATCCTCTGCCGTTCGGACGATAGGAACCCCTCTGGAGTCGTATTGTTGACGCATTCTTCGATTGCGAGGCCGAGTTGCTGCCGGTAGTGTCTGTTGTTGGCTTATAACGGGCGCCGCTGGTTGTGTCTGATGGTGATGGATGATGGGTGTTGTTGCCGGTATTTGCTGTTGTTGCACGACAGGTGCAGCTGGCCGGGTTACCAGAAGTATCGCTCTAGTCAAAGCCACACTTAATGGCAAACCTCTAACGTCCGAAGCGTTGACTTCGACTATCTGTCCGGTCGGGAGCACGCCTCGAGCGTCTCGAACAGACAGACTGACGTACATTGACTCGCCATCGTCCCCACTGTACAATCGTCTGAGCTTTTTCTGAGTCATTGTAGGCCCATCCCACACGCAGTTGCCTTCAGTTGAGCGGACATCATCACACTTCTTCACTGCTTTCGATTTCTCTAGTGCGTATGCGAGATGCGAAGGGAGAGTGTAGGCTCCTGGATACTGGGGCGCTGACCGCTGCTCGGGAATGATCCAGTCGAGGAATTCGCTCAAAGGCAGAAGCTCTTCTAGGCAATTCAAGCACCACCACTATAGTCAACATCAGTAGCTATTAGAGGTAACGTAGATGAGTGCATGAGGTGAGAGTGATGCTTACTTCTTGCCCCTCTTTACCCCTTCCATAAAGTCCAGATGGCCCGAGTTTGCTCCGTCTTACCTCATCTAGGGTCGCCTGTGGTTCGAAGCCGACGATACGTTGGGGGTCACACTGGTCCAATTTCTCAATACTGGCACGGAAATCGCCCGGTAGGATCATCGAGTGCTCATTTGGACATTCGCAATGGCGGCATGTCGTTGGAGGCATTCCTCTAGCTGGCTGAGCTGGCATCCACTGGATCACAATTCTGTAGCCCCCTACCAGAATTGGTTCAATTGAAGCTCCACATGTGCATTTTGCGACGCAATACTCACGTTCGTAGAGCTTGTTCATGACCCTTATCCGGTCAGCTTGCATGATCTCGAAACGCTTGTAATACCCTCGTGGAGGCATAGTGGCGCGTTGTGATGGGTAGATACCAGGTCACGACCAGGCCCAGATAGCTCTTGAGCGATAGAAAGTGTTGAAAAGATGGCTTCTAGAGCGAGAAAGGGGATCGTGTGCAGCTCAATAAGCTAGTGATACGACGAAGATGTACAAATCCGAGTAACGGAGAGAGCAATGCTTAGTGCTCCAAAAGCGCGAACAAGGACTAAACAGTCGCTTATACCCGGATTTAGGGTGGGGATAGTGAAGAAACGGCCAGGTGAAGGCGCCAAAGTGGCGAACAATCCAATGTGTTGAATCACTTAGCCGCGATAAACGCACAGCTCAGAACGACGAGAACGATCTAAAGAATCCTCAATTCTCTGTGATATGTGAATGAAAGCCAAAAAAAAAGCACAACTGAGCTCTAGGAGTGAGAGCAAGAGAGCATATATGGCCCAAAAAAGTTCAAAAAAAAGGTGGTAATATAGGCTCGGGCTCGAACCGAGGCGGGTTTTAAGCTCAGGTTCAGCAATTTCCAATCGGAAATCCGGTAATCCCAAGGAATTGCACCACACTATAGAACCAATAAAGTATACCTACCTAATTAAATATAAGTATCTCACGACATTTTGTGGCCTTAATTCTTGTATGACTGCATCAAGTCCCGCTCATCTAGTGACTTTACACGCGAAAAGGCATCGTCTTGCGTCTTACATACTCTGAAAATATCACCCAGGCTAGGTGCATATACCATGCTGAACGACCGATTTGGGCCAACGGCAGCAGCGACTCAGACATATACATGCATAATCATCGCTCTCGACTTAATGGTACTGCTTGGCTGTCATATGCGCTTGAAGTCTTGGGCTTGCGTCGATTGCACTGGCGTCTAATACTGCCACTTGTTCTGATACCGGGCCTGCATACTGATACTAGCAACCACTAGCTCGATTTTACATGAAGAAATTGATGGCATGCTTCGAGTGAGGGACTATAGCCAAGCTGTGGTATTTTGGGCGAAGCATGTAATCATGAATAGCGCTTTGCACGACGGCGAGAGCGTTGACACGGTGCTCTGGAAATGGGCTAGAGCATGGATGCTGTACTTGAGAGCGTTGACACGGTGCTCTAGTGTACCCAATAGTGGCATCTCTTCGGACTTCGAGACGGTGTGGTCACAAGCATATACGGAGTACATCTAAGTAAACATGTCGGAATGCTGGGAAAGATGAGATGAAAGGACGAGAGGTTGGAATTGACTCTTGCCAAGCGCCACCTTTTCCGCTCTAGCTAGGTTCTTAGCCTCGAGCCGTTGTAATGACATGTTCTTTCCCCGAACGAATTTTTCGTTATGATACACATCTCTCAAGTCTTTACTCATTGTCACAACGAGACTGCAAGCCGTCGAACCCATTGCCAAGGCGCCGGAGTTTGGGGTGGGAAAGGAATTGGAGATATCTCGCACTCGCAACCGCCTATTCTACGCGTGAACCTATCGACAACATCCCCATCAACATACCCATAACAAAGCGCTGTCATGGCGCCCAAAAACTCGAAGCCCGCTCCAAAGCGCAGAGCCCCCGCCTTCAAGCCTCCTCGCCCTGCGAATTCTAAGTCAAGCAAGCCCACCGCTGCTCCTCGCCGCAAGTCCGCGCCTGCCAAAGGCACATCTTACATTGACACTCAAGCTTCAGCCTCTGACGATGACGAAGATGACGAAGACGACGATATCCCCAGCGACACTCAGCTTACAGACGCGTCAGGGGAGTCTGATAATCCTCAGCCGACCAATACGCAAGACCCACCTCCAACCATACCCCCGGCGCTACTTACGAAGTTACTGCACCATCATTTCAAGGATGATAAGATGAGGATTGGCAAAGAGGCGAATGCTGTGGTTGGGAAATACATGGAGACTTTTGTGAGGGAAGCAATTGCAAGGGCGGCGTTTGAGAGATCAGAAGCGCAAAAGGAGGGGGTAGGAGGGGTGGCAGGAGACTTTCTGGAGGTGAGTGCGCTGTATCTGAGGTCGTACTTCCGGCCTAATTTGTGGGCGTGGTAGGTTGAGGATCTGGAAAAGCTTGCACCGCAGTTGATCCTAGATTTCTGAACGGCATCGCAGTCAAGGAAACGACAACCGAACAAAGCGACACCATGCCAGGAGCCGTGCCAGGTGACAAGCAGTGCCGCTATCGCCTGCCGATTTACGGTAATCTTCAAATGCCGATGTGTGATGAGAAGAGAGAGACAGCTTCATTAGCACAGGAATTTTTCATTTGAAGAAAGTATGTATGTTCCTCGGCTCCTCCGCCACGTCATTCTCAAATACTTACACCCTGTATTGCAGTCATCCTTTGCATCCTGGGACGAAGGTCGATGAGTTTCGGGCTTCAGTACCGTTCAAAATCCTCATTGGTGGTGGGGGGCCGTGGACATGAGCTTTTGTCTACATATCAAAATAGATCAACCAAAGTCATGCAAGCATAATCCACAATAGCGATCAAAGCTACCTAGTGATACCATGTTAGGGAACATTGCCCCTGTGTTTTCCCAACACGTTTCTCAATAGCCATTGCTGACAATGGGAAGTTCAGACTCTACGTATGACACTCTAAGCAATCTTTCTTCACAGGGAGCTGTTCACTGAAAGGGCCTCTGGCTTTTCACCGTCATCAACCATTTCATCTCGCTCGTCCATCTCTAGATGTTCTCTAGATATCACTCCTTCAAGTTACACATGCAACATGTATTCTCCCACAACCTCCCCGTCTCAAACAGCGCCGTCTCATACATTCATGTACTGAAGATAACAACAGCAATAACAAGCAAGATTATGACCCGCCCCCTTAAAGCCTTCATCCTCGCGCTTGCCATCACCATCCCCAGCCTCTCACTCTCCCTCTCCCTCGCCCTTCCCCAACCCGGACTTCCTATCGATCTCAGCTCAGCCAGCAACGCCAAACCCTCGACTGACCCAGCATCCACTGGTGGGAGCTAGCAATAACAGTCTACTACCCCAACACCAACTGCACAGGCGCCAATGCCGTCTTTCGAAACGGCAACTACGGCGCCACCACCTTCCGCCAATGGTCGAATTCCTACAGCTTCAATCGTAGTCTTGGTACGACAGAGCACCTTGATAGGAGCCCGTATGAGAAGAGGAGGGGGAAGGGGGGGCACTAATGATGATAATCCGCTTGATGATGTTGATGATGCGGCGTGTACGGTGTCTATTGAGAGTGATGATGAGGTGAATAGGCAGCCGTATGAGGCCGGGTATCGCTTTTCGCTGGGGGGGAAGAATGCGGCGTGCATGAGGAGGTGGAAGGACTTTAATAGGCGGGACCCGTGTCATCTTGCTAATAACGAGAGTAAATGGGCAGGATTTGTGTCGTGCTTTTAATTTGAATTGTAGCGGGCCTTGAGGTGGTAATGTGATGGATGAGAGATATGAGGTACCTCAACGGTTATGCATATGGGATTTGGGTCTTTCTTTGCATCTCCGGTATGTCGTACGACAGGCGGTTTGGAGTTTGGATTTTTGCTTCTCTTTACTGCTTTCAGTTTCTCGAGTCTGGAACTTCTGAGCTCTGATGAATGGAATGCGTGTATGATTCGACATGATAGTCCACCAGGTATGATCCGTTTAACCATTGAATATATTACTGTAGATATCAGAGACGAAAACGCATCCCCATTGTCCTGCTGCCTTCCGATATTACTTCTGAGCTCTCACTCATCATGAATCTCACTGCGATTCCCGTCGCTGCCGAGACTTCAGCAGACCATTGCTTTTTGTTGCCAATCGCTTTCCACCGCTGATTATAGGAATGTGTAGTCTTTGGGATTCTCCCCATTTCCAGACCGATTCCCGGCCTTTTCGTCTTCGCGTATAGTGAGGTCTATAACTTAAGATTTCGAGCGTGGGAACTACAGCCTATCTACGCTATCACTGCAACTTCCTATAAAGATTTTAGTCGCTACGCCAGAGGTAATACTGTGTATCGAATCATCCTTAGCGGTGGCGTGTCTCGCCTCTGGCTCGTCAAAGATTGTAACCGCTCCGCTTGAACTGCTCTCTAGAATGCCCCTCGGCTCCGCTATTCCACAAGACATCGGAAAGATATACGTAGCACTCTGTGCCGTTCTCATACCATCGGAACATCGAATTGATTGGTTCGTAAGCTCAGCGCTGCTCTTCTTGTCGATGCAGCAAGTATCAATCCACACCCATGCGAAGCCCCTCTTCGCCGCCAGTTTACAGCAAGAGTGTTTTTTTGATAGACCCTGCCCAGCTTGAGCCGTGCCTATCCGCTATTCTTTGAACGGCACTTCCTTCTTCCCCCATCGGTGCGAGAGGATAGCGTAATTTGGCGTTTTGCTATCGTAGAATTCTTCGAAGGTCAAAGACTTTGCATGTAGGAGTCGCATGGTGATGTCTCTTTCACGTCCTCTTAAGACAGTACAAGTCGATACACTATTGCTCGATCCTCTCAAAGGTTTCCCGTGCCACAACGACAGCCTAGCTTGACAGAACAGACCGCGAGAAGTGGGCTATCAAGGCCGCCGTTGTGCTCGTACCAATTCGATGGAGGCACGCCGGTTGCAGGAAAACGTCGTCAATTCTGACTGATATGATGACCAGGAATGAATGTGGTTAGGCAAGCTGTTCAAAAGCCACGGCTATACCACACGATTGTATCAGACGAGAATCGTAGGTGGCGAGATGCGCATGAACCTCGCCTTTTCTTTGTATCAATGCGAGTCTTTCAGATAGCCGTACCAGAGGCTTGATCATAAAATTTTCGTAGCGGCCTTATGTTGAAGATTCTGTCTGGAGTCCAAGTAAACGCCCAAGGACCGCACTAGCGTTTCGAGGCGCTTTCTACGTTCGGTCCCTAAGAGTAAGTCCTGTTCATATGAGCCTTGATCCCCACTGACAGGACCGCTTTCCCTACTAGAGCCCGATATTTTATGGATCCAACATTGAGTCTCTACAATTGCGGCTGCTAGCGATTCGGAACAGCCCATCAACACGAGGACCTCTAGGACCTCTAGGACCTCTCATGGCGACCCCAACAAAGCGGTCGCCTCTACTGCGAGTCATTCTTGGCAAGCAAGATATTCGTTCACAGAAACCAGAATCGGAGAGCACATATTTGGCAGCACACCACGCACATTCGCGTTATTCGTGTAGCGATGTTGTGCCTCGGAAATTAGCGCGTCTTGGCACGGCGACTATACAGCATCAAGCATGCACCGTTATAGAAAATATATATATAGTGCATGCATCACATATCAGAGTCTGAAGCAGTAGTCTTGTAAGCGTTATCGGCCGCTCAAACAGCAACTTTGGGGCATTCGCACAATTGATGACTATGATTACAGCGGATCCTCAACCTCTAAGTGGCTATGTACAAGGGCAACCCGCCCAATGATGTCAACATATCCAATTCAATTCCTCTTCGAAATCAGTTCCGCCCAATCCGCCCCTCATAAGCCTCCCAAGCCGTCTTTCTGTATCTCTCTGCTTCTCTGGACCTGTCTACCGCGCCCAATATCCCCCTCCCGACGATGCACACGTCAATACCTGCTTTTCCTATTACTTCCTTGGGGCCCCTCCACTGCTGGCCTTTCCCATCGTCACGCACACCGGTTGTCACCGCCTCTCCCTCAGCGGGCAGACTTACACCTGGCGCGAAGTTGAGGAATGAATCGTCTGCTTCAGAGTTCAAAGAGCGTTGAGACACGAAGCCTACCACAAAATCCTTGTTCTCCCTGGCCGCACTAATGCACGCCTGTGTATACTCTTCCGTCATTAAGTTCCCAGCACTACTCATCTCCGCCAACAACAGCAACCCCCTTGCATGTGGTGGGGCCCCAAGCTCCTCCAGCGCCGCGGCCTTGTCCTGCGGTTCTTGCGTCTCACCAATCGACAGCGCATGAATAAGCGACGCCGGGTGCGGCGGCAATGTAGGCTCTGTAGTCCGTGTAATCGTAGTCGTGGCAGTCGTTAAGCTCCCAGCCCGCCCTTTCTGTCTACGATGCATCATCAGCGTCTGCGGCTCCGAGCGCTCTGGACTCGTGCTGTCTGAGTAGTCCGGTCCAGATGGTGAGAGGCTGGTGGCTGGTTCGGTTGTGGTTGTAGATTGTGTGGTTGAGATGCTGGATTCGAATGGGTTGGAATTGGCGTAGGAGCTGAGGCGCGGGGTACCTGTTGTGATTGTTGTGGAGACGGACTGATTGAGGGACACGAGAGTGGATTGGGCGGCGGAGTGGAGGGCGGGGATTATGGAGGGGCCAGGGAGGAGGTGGGCGTTTGTTAGATGCGCCCATGTTGCTATGGCGAGGGGGCCGCGGGTGTATTGGGATTGGACTGTATCTGGGGTTGTGGCTTGTCAGCTCTTGCACAAAATGTCAAGAAGAGAGGGGAGAGGACTGGAGGGAGATTGTACTGCCAATGTCACCTAGCTTCCTGTCCTCGAAGAGGAGGAAGTGTTTCCGGCTTGAGATTTCTTGAAGCCCTTTAATTGTTTTTGTTGACCAATCGTCTATGATATCGGCGTGGGTCTTGAGCACACAGATGTAGTCGCCTACTTCTTCTGCCACATTCAACAGTTCGAATGTGGTGTGCACATCGGCAGAGACGCACAGGTTCGAGCGCTTTATCGAGATTAGGCTGAGCAGGTAGGTAGTGAGGGTAGGTGTATTGGGTATTTCGGCGCGTTGGGAATAGGGTAGCGATCGCGTTGAGTGATCGTTAGGCGCCATATTAATTGGCATCTACGGGTGAGATTTCGTGGGAGGCTTGAGAAGAGCCAAATTAAGAAAATGAGTACTTGGATTTAACAATCATACGAAATCCAGGCGGGGCTTCGCGTTTGTGGGCTAGGAAATTTATGCTCGTAGCGCAACTTGACAGGAAGGCCGTTGGAAGGTCAATTCTCCCTCCCTCTTTATCTCCACGGCGTTTTTCGCATGCATGAGTCTATTCAGTTCTATTTGATGTTCGTCATGGTTTGTAGTCTCTGGTCAGCGTCTGAAGCCTATGTGAAGCAACCCAAGTCGCAAGCATCCCTCCATCCATTAATGCGCCCCGTGCCATTCGATGGGTATCAATCTTCAGCACCATACATGCATAGGATATGTCCAGTCGTGATCCACCTGTAATGCTTTTCCACGGAAAGGAAGGTCTTTTCGTCCCTGCTACCTGCATCCAGTCATCGTCGTCTTCGAGCGTTCCAGCTTCGACTAGAACGCCATTCGACTCTTCTGCCAGGTCCTCATTCCCCTTGCAATTGACCATTTCCTCACCATCCTTGGTCTCCGACCCCATTTTGAGGCTAGTTTGCTCTCGGACAGATCCACTAGCGTGATTGATGCGGCTGTCTGTGCGCTAATAATATTTGACTTCGGGATATTAGCTGAATAGTCATGATTGTCGTTTAAATCGTTCGTAATCAAGTTGTCGCTGGTACTAATGTATGGGAGTTCTTTTTTCCCTTTCTCTTTGCGTCTAAATGACCCGAGTTCGGTTCGACGCCTCGGTGCAGATTTCAATGATCCCATGGCCTCGGTAATTCTATCAGAGTTCAAGCATTCAAGTGCCTGGTACAGTGTGGCCTCGTCAATCTTCTTTGCTTCGCTGGCCCTGGTCTTGTAAACCTTGTTGGTATTGTTGTCCTTACAATTCTGACGTTCTGCGTCACGCATAGGATCAGGATTCTTCTTTGCCCACCGCGTGCTTCGACGAACGTCAGAGTCAACAGTGGTGCCAACGTCCCTATCTACCGCATGCCATGAAGCAGCAATACTTTGGACTTGATCATGAAACAGCTCTCGGATCTGTTCTTTGGTTCGAACAAACTTGATGCCTTTGAACATCTGCGTCCAATATTCATCGTAGTCGGTAAAGTTTTGACGGATGTGAGCTGTCACAACTAACTCGATTTTGGTATCTTCGTCCGACTTGATTTTTCCGCCCAGTCGGCCGAATTGGGAGAGTCGGCCACTACCCTTCCCCAATCTATGCTCCACAATCTCGTCTACGTCAGTGCTGGGTATACCAGGGAAATACTGTAAAAGCAGTCGACAATCTCGCTCCAAATCGCAATCATTTCTAGCAGGTACCGCTTGCTTTGGCGTTTCAGCTGCAACTTTAAGGGCATCCTGGACAACATCTGCTGGACAGTGCAGGCCGAATTTCTGCATCACTTTCTGTTTGTCCGGCTCCTAATGGTTTCGTGAGCTGCTGTCGGGTAATTGTGGATAAGAACATACAAAGACAGCAAAGACTGCGTGGCCAAAGGCAATACTACCATCTCGGCCGGTGAGAATCAGCAATTGTCCGACTGAAATGAGTGGAGAGTCCCGTACCAAAAACGAGTGATACCCTTGTCGCTTTTAGGGACAAGGGTATAGGTACTGGGCGGAGTTCTTCCAAACCACATCACCCAAGATAGCACCATGTCAATTTCTCATTCAAAGATAATTCAGTAGCCTTAGACATACCTTCTCGATGTCGTGCTGGGGCCCACATATTCCTATAGTACATGTCTCCGACGCCATAGCGATAGAACCCTGAATGCTTTACCTAAGTCGTTACCTTCTAGGTCGAATGACCGGTCGCTGTAGCGGACTGCTTCTTGTTCCGATTTGGTTGATTTGTGAAAGGCCCTGGGGCATACTTTAAGTTGATTGATTGATTGATTAGGTCATCCTGGAGCCCAACTAGGGGCAACAGGCAACTAGGGCCTAGCCAGAGAAGCGACATTCCGGGCTTCCCAGTCTAAGGTACCCTATAGGAGGGTTTCCATTTTTTTACGCTCTACGCTCGTCAAAACCACCCCCGAAACCTTTGGAAAAAGAGGGTGGAAAGAGTTATATAGGGCCCGCTATTAATTTCTAAGAAGTAGGCTAAGGTACCTAGAGAACCATATTCATCCAGTACCGAAAATCTACTCCCCCGCCGCAGCCTGCATTCGAATACGAACATAACGTAGTGACTATAGGATATTTCTGTAATATTGTAATACGGAAGGCCCTATTTCAGGGGCCTATATCTACTCGTTAGTACTAAGGTGTCTTATTTCAAGCCTAGGCCGTACCGTGCGTATATCCGTCAATTGATATCTCGCGGCGTATTGGACGAAACCGCATTTTCGCGGTACTAGGAAGAGTAGTAAGGTAGGTTCTAATACTACGCCGGTAGATCCGGTCCCTGATCCCTGTACAATAAAAGAGGCGACATACTGTTGTTACTTTTCAGCGGTCGTACGTGCTTGACGGAGGCCTAGGGTTAGTTTCCCCTAAATCGTTAATATATAAATAATACTTACCAGGCTATATAATTCTGTCCGGTAGAGAATGAGTCTGTAATATATACTTATATATATATAAAGTCAATATATACATCCGGCGTATATAATGTCGTTTTTTTCTTTTTCTAAGCGAGAGGCAGTCAAAAGCTGATAGGTAGGATCCCCTAGAGGCGATGATGTAGATAGGTAGGTAGGCAGGTAGGCAGGTAGGCAGGTTGATTTTGTTTGTTTTGATCCGGGACGCGTCGGCGGCGGCGAGGTGGTGGCGGCGGGGGCGACGTTATAGCGACGGCGAGGCAGCTTTCGATGTATCAACTCTTTCTGCTTGTATGTCCTCCACAGCTTCCGAAAGTCATCAATCCTTTTGGTTACTCCCAAGGTATTTGGGCATAAAGTACTTTAAGTCATGAACGCGCACCGGCTATCGCGGCTATTTTGCCAATATTTCTCAGGGTCCAGCGGGCCTGCCTCCGCCTTCTCCGTCACTTGCTATTCTTGTAAATGGATTGTTGATGTTTTTCACTCTGTACAAATGCTCAGATGTTGCTATCGCTATCTTGACCCGATTGCTAGTTGCTGTCTTAGTTGACACACCTTCACACCGTTGAAGTGTCTATGTACAACATGCGATTTATACCTTCCAGATGACCATCTTGAAACTGTCGCCAGGGCTTCCGAGCTTACTCCACTTGCTCAGCGAGACCCATCCGCCATAGACCGTATTCTCGCTACAACAACATCATGAGGGCTCCTGTGAAAGCAATCGATACCAGGTCCAACTCGGACAGCAAGTCTGACAACGCCAGAGCACGCGAACTCTACCGCTACTTCCAACCGCCAGAGCCGCCCTCGCCATCAACTCTCATTGCCCATGAAGCGTCCTCTCCAGATACCACCCTCACCGCCTTGGCCCAACTATGTGCCATTAGATTACACGCGAAGAGGGCGATGATCAGCCTAATTGATCGGGAAAATCAGTACTTCGTTGCCGAATCTACAAAGACCCTAGACCTCGTTAATAACAATAAGTCCGAAGTCGAGGGCGATGGGCTATGGTTTGGCTGTGGTACCGTCGACAAGCACGGGAGGCTATGCGAAAAGACCATCGAGTTGCCTCCTGCTGTGGGCCGTGCTCCTTGCTTTACGGTCACGGATCTCTCCAAGGATGAGCGATTCAATACATTGCCATTCGTTACCGGAGACCCTAACTTCAGATTCTATGCTGGAACGGTGAGAACCTCCCTAGGATCCAAGTCGGAAATCTCCTAATGTTGAGTAGCCCTTGACCACAAAGAGGAAGATAAACATTGGCTCATTATTCGTTCTCGACGATGTGGTACGGGACAAGCTGAACGCTGATCAGGAGACGTTCCTTGGAACCATAGCCTCAACAATCATGAATCATATGGAAACGGCCAGTGAAGCAGAGGAACGGAGAAAGGTCATGAGGCTGTCTCATGGTATGAATGCATTCGTAGAAGGAAAGACGAGTCTCGCTCTGGAGGACATGAATTTAAAGATAGCTCGTGGCACCAAAGACCGCTCTGGTAGCGACGGAAAGACCAAGGCGCGTAGTAAATCCTCATCAGTGCGGAGCACGAAAGATCCAGTGTCTCTCGTACATCAACGCCGTCCTGGTAAAAAGCATTCCGACGTGTACAAAAGTCATATACTCATCTCTCTGCGTAGATCAAAACGGTTCCCCGAGCGAGCATGATTCTTCTCAAGAGGACTCTGATGCTGGCAAGGTCAATAGGACCGTGGATACCAGCCACCAAATGGCTTTTGCAAGGGCTGCCAACATCCTCTGCGACTCTTTGGATGTCCGGGACAAAGGGGGTGTCGTCTTTTATGATACGACTACCCGTCTTCAACGGCCGGTCGATGCCTCGAAGTCCGACGATTCGACTGAGCACACATCACAGAGACCTGCAGCAATTGTCAGCTTCTCCACTTCCGAAGAGTCGCTCGGCATGGGCGATCAATGTGAGAAAGTCAATTCCTTTAAACCAATTGATGAGAACTTGCTCTACAGTCTGCTCGTTAAATACCCACGTGGTAATCTATGGTCCTTTGACGAAAATGGCAGCTTGTCATCCTCGGAGGAAGACATCCTGTCTCCCCGTTTGCACTCAGAGTCCGAGGCTCGAAAACATAGCAAAGCAACGAAAAAGCAGGTGGAGGCCTTGCTTCTTCAAGAAAGCTTTCCTGGCGTCCGGCAACTGATATTCTCGGGACTGTGGGATGCAGGGTATGTTGATTGAGAGCTTATCACGGTTCATTGACTCATACATTGTTCCTTGCTAACGTTTCCCGCATACAGGTCTTTGCGTTGGTTCACTGGCGGCTTTGCCTGGACCACATCCAGCCGACAGATTTTCTCCCGGGAGACAGAACTGAGTTTGTTCCAGGTACGTAGTTCTTGGAGCGATTTTTCCTGTTTGGTGTTGCCTTATGAATCGTAAGACTTGCTGCGGGCGCATCTCTTAACGGCAACTCCTCGGAGACAACCTATTTCCCAAAACCATCCTATGGCAGCAATGCTGATTACGAAATTTCCGTAGGCTTTCGGGAACAGTGTCATGGCGGAGGTTTCAAGACTTGCTTCCATAGCTGCAGATCGCCAGAAAGCCGACTTTATCGGATCCATCTCCCACGAATTCCGCTCACCTCTGCACGGTACATTCTGACCTTCCAATTCCTCCGTTGCTCAATTAGCAGATGCTAATTTTAGAATCAGGCATCCTCGCTAGCGCAGAATTCCTAGCTGAAACAGACGTCGATGCCTTCCAGGGTAGTCTGGTGGATACTATCTCCTCCTGTGGGCGCACTCTGCTCGACACCATCAACCACATCCTCGATTACAGCAAGATCAATTCTTTCGAAAGGAATTGGCGCAACGTTCGGAAGCCTGGCTCAAGGTTGAGGTACCCTGATAAACGGAAGCCCAACGACAATCAGGCTCCTCCAATGATGAACATCTACGCAATAGTGGACGTTGCAGCTGTCACGGAAGAGGTAGTGGAAGGAGTTTACGCCGGTCAGATATACCAGGACATAAGTTCTACGGACGTCACGGATTTTTCTCACGGTGCCCAAGCCGAAGCCTTGGAACGTGGCATTGGAAAGCAGTCTCGTAAGAAAATTGGTATGGCGAAGGAGGTCGAAGTCATCATAGACATCGCCCATGAGGATTACGTTTTCACCACCCAGCCAGGAGCACTTAAAAGGGTGAGACCTTTCCGCCGCTACCTACGTTGGAGCTGACTCCCACAGGTTATCATGAACATCTTTGGGAACGCTCTGAAGTATACGCAGAAGGGCTTGATTGTAGTCAAGATAGCTCTCAACCACGTGAAAGATACAGCTCAAGATGGCACAGAAGATAGGATGTTAGAAGTGAAGGTCACGGACACCGGTAAAGGTATCTCAAGCGAATACCTCAGGACCAGCCTATTCAATCGTAAGTCAAGCTTCCTGATCTGCTAGCACATTGACCAAGCTGATGTTCCGTAGCTTTTTGTCAAGAAGATACTCTTGCGAGCGGTACGGGTCTTGGCCTATCAATAGTGAGGTCGATTGTGACCATGCTTAACGGTACCATCGATATCCAAAGCGAAGTTGGCAAAGGAACGGAAGTGACTATTCACCTTCCGTTGTCTCGTCTGCCGGCAAATGCCACTCCGGTTTCTACTCCCAGCACAGTGACGACAGATGGATCTGGTTCTGCTGCACACGATTCCATTAATATTCTACATGGAGATTATTCAGGCAGTATTGTTGCCTTGCATGGCTTTGACGAAACTGGAGTTCCGGACCGAGGCAACCAATCAGGCCGAGTGCTGAAAGACTGCATAGAAAATTGGTTCGCGTTCAAGACAGCTTCACCTTCAACGAGCTACACTGGAGTAGATCTTGTCCTTGTGGATGAAAAAGAGCTACCACGCCTCGTCAAACATGCGCATGCCGACCTGCCCACTGTGGTTCTCTGCAGCAATGCTACTCGCTCGCAGGCGTCCTCTCATCGCCATCCTTCGCATCGACTTGGCGCGACCATTGTCGAGTTCGTGTCGAAGCCTGTAGGACCACACAAGCTGGCAAAGGCTTTGCATGTCTGCTTAGACAGGGCGAAGGCTCTGACGAATGGCCTTGCTCCTACGCTAACGTTCTCAGACGAAGAGAGTCCTATGGAGTCGGAAGCAGACACTGTGGTACCAGAGCTTGAGAACCTGACACTAGAACCTCGTGCGCCGGGGACGCAGCCATTGCAAGTGCAAACCAACGGTGTCCTGACTGCCAGCGACTCGACTAACGCCCAGATGGCTATCGGTAGCTTATCCGACGAAAAAACCAGTGACGAAGCAAAACTCGAAGACGGCGACGACTTCCCCTTCCCCACTCAAGACGACGTGAAAGATGGAGAAATTACCAACGAAAGATCACCAAAGCAGCGCACCACCACCAATGAACGACCCAGTGACCTAACACGACAAGACTCAAGGCGTCCTGCATTAGTCTCGAGGATGACAGAACCTCTAACAAGAATTCCGTTCCGCCTGGCCTCTACCCTTGCCCACTACGACGAAATGACAACGTACGCGATCAGGCCACCCCCTGAAACTCTCGATGCTGCGAAAAGTGGTTCACTGTCAGAGAACACGACTACGAGGCTGACAGCTTCCAACGTAGCTCTTCACAACGGCGAAACGTCTCCATCATCCACACCTACGGGTCCGGTCCCTGAACGGGAAAAGCGCCCCCCACGCTTACTGTTAGTTGATGATAACAAAATCAATCTTCGTCTGCTGGAGACGTACATGCGGAAACGAAAGTACAAATTTGTTGATTCTACGGAAGATGGTCAATTAGCTGTGCAAGCTGCGGAAGCGCATGAGTACGGCTATGACATCATCTTTATGGGTAATTCTGCGCTCCCTTGCGCCTATTCACTCCCACTCTAACGTCTCTATAGATATCTCAATGCCAGTCATGAATGGGTTCGAAGCCACACGCGCCATCCGAGATATCGAGGAAGCGCGCACCCATAACCAAGCTCTGGGCAAAGCGCTCAGTCCAGCACTCATCATCGCACTGACTGGCTTGGCGAGTAGTAGGGATCAGGCCGAGGCGTTTACGAGTGGAGTCGACCTTTTCATGACGAAGCCGGTTAGCTTCAAGGAGGTGGGAAGGATATTGGATAATTGGGAAAGCCACGGTGGGCTAAAGCCGCTGGAAGAGGACCAAAAGACGCCTTCAAGATGATGAGAATTTTGGAATAGCAACTGGAGTGCGCCTTTACTGATCGTACATGTTGTACTAATGATAGGATAAGCTCAACCAATACATAGAGGCGCATACATTGTTCAGCGTCTAAGCGGCGAAAGGAGGATATGCTCGACCAATACATAGAGGCACATACATTGCTCAGCGTCTAAGGGGCGGAAAGCTTAGATTGTACTAATCGATAGAGTGCAGTGAGGGCATACGTACGGTGTGTTCTCACCAAAATTCGCCGAGAAAATTTTACAGGTATGATTACAAGGCTGACGACCACTTGGAATGCCAATGTGGCTGACACTTATTGCTATTATTGGCTGACACTTATTGCTATTATTGGCTACCGCGGGACTCAACATTTTGGAATATGACAGCCATGTCTGCTCTAATCCATCAGAAATTTCGTGTTTCAGTGCTTTGTTGAGAATAATGCTTTGATAAGTTTGAAACTATTTCCGAGCGAGACTGTGTGCCGTGTTATTTCTGCCATGTCTTTGTTTGGACCCGTCTACAAGCCGTGAACGCGTTTGAGCCGTGTGAATGCGAACGTGAACAATGCAATTAGATATCGTGGTGGATTAAATGCATATATATGGGACCTTCGAATGGATTCCCTACTGCTGCATAGTATTCACCTCAAGATCCTCTGTCTTGGAATGGCTATAGATCTAAGTCAGGTGGGAGAGCTTACGCACTGTTTGATAGAGTGACGGTGCAAATATTCGTATTTGTCTGACGGTCACAGTGACAGCATTCCCTGCCACATAGCGAGTCATCGCTAGTCTTCATCCATTGTTATTCATCAATTCTAAGAGCTTATATTCTTCATTAAGGATATCCAGCCTGAGCTTCATTATGGATTTTACTCACAGGCATCATTATCCGGAGATGATTCGTTTGTGGGAAGTTGTGTGATCATTCTTCCATGCCTATGATCCCTCTTCCCCAGCATATTTTCTCTCTTCTTCAATATCCTTACTATACACACCAAAAGGGTAGAGCCCTCAGCAAGAGACAAAGCAACGTATCATTCATCTTTTGATAGCTCAGGCTGTTGCAACTAAAAATACCTATACACATACATTTACTTTCCCGTCTTTTTTCTAGGATGGCCTGCGGCCTTCAAGCTCCTGTCGCCATACTGAATTCAACCCAACTGTTTGCAGTGGTCAATTTTTTAGAGGGAATTGGAGAAATAGACAACTTCGTAAAAGAGCTAAAGAGTGAGCTCTCCAGACGTAAATAGATACACGGTCTAACAAATCACAGGTGGGATTGGCCTAGTCTTAGTGTTACAGCACAGTCCCGCACGACCAGATCGCAGATTCCCACTGCCCAAGTGCAACAATCAACTATGCGCACATCCACGGAGATTAATCGAAGAAGACAGCGGGTTTCAAGAAAGAGTAAGAGGTTCATAAGATCACCTTCCTCACTTCCTACCCCTCCTCAATTCTATTCCAATCAACCATGTCTCCTTCAACCTCGCTCTCTACCGCAGATAGGCTGCCTACCACAACGCCAGCGGATCCCCATTTCTACACTAAAATCGGTACAAGTAGCCTCCGATGGAATCTTTGAAACGTCGAGCTCGGCTTACGTTACACGCCGAATCTCTTCCCGGCAGTCAGAGCAGAACTAGAGAGGGAGAATACGAGAAGCAGGTATCTGGGGTGGAAATCTACGCAATATTGAGATTGACCTTACTTTTCGTCAAATCATCAACGATACTATCACTATCTCAATTCACTTGATCATACTCCCCCATTTAGGAATGACGCGATACGGCAGCTTGCACGCCTACTCAATGAAGCAGCTGTCAAATCTGCAACCCGTCAAAGCCTCAAACGAAAATCCGAGGAGTCGCTTTTACACTTGACATTTCGTTTTGAAATATATAATTTTATCATTAAACCTTATATGCTGTTTATCTTATTAAGACAATACTTTTCTTGAGTCCTCGCGTTCCAAAGCCCAGAGGACCGAAGATAATCACTCAGAAGGCAAGCTCTACACAGGAAGTCGCCCTCCGCCCCCTCGAATATCTATAGATCCCAAGTCGATTCTCCTCAAAACTTCACATAGCCGCGGTATTCAGATCCCATTCATTCGACTTGATTATATCGTGAAAGATGATGTAAAGAACGATGACAGACCCGTATGGTTCCGGGTCAGCTATGGCTAATTAATCGATGTCGTAGCATCGAAGCGCTTCTGGGGCGAGTAAGATAATCTACGCCACAGCAAGCTCCAGTATTCTGCTCATGGCGAATACATGGATATCGAATGTGACGAGGACCTGCAGAAGATCTACATCGAACACCTCTTGGCGAGTATCGACTCTGCTTTGTGCTCCAGCTTCCCACCAACCAACCTTTCATGGCGCTGCAATCCGGCCTCAAGGGCGAGCGAGAAAAGGGTGGGATTCATGGGGAGGCAAGACAGGTCTATTGTTGTTTAGACTATGTGGAGATATTGTCGGCGTATCTCGACGACAATCTTATCACAGAGCAACGCTACCTAGTGATTCCGCATTCACTAAATGAGTTCTCTCACATCGTCTACCACAGCGAAGCGTGGTCACCATAAGTCCAAGGGGCAGTACAAGAGCAAGCGGAGTCCTCCAACGGCAGTAACAGCGGCAATCATTCCCAATTGGGCCGCTATCGACCCACCAATGCTCGGGAAACACAAGGTGGAGGTGCCGGCAAGAGATACTTCCCCTTTTACCGCCATCAGCGTCGTTCCGCCTCCCTTCATGGCGCCATACCTGGGCTCCAAGCCCCCGTCGACCTCATCCAATCACTCCTTGTCCCCGTCGCCAGACGTCCGGCGCCTCGGAGTCCATATCAAAGCCAGCTCTGGCTTTGCTTGTGTGGTTACGAAAATTGGTACGAACTCTTTGGCGTGAGCCTTCTCCCTCCTTCGGATGGCCTTCCACACCCGCTCTCAAAGCCCTGGCTCAGGATATTCCCGGAGCAACGTGGTGGTGAAGCTTACTCTCTATCCTGCAAAAATACCACTAATCACCAACATTGCAGATCTCCCCGAAGATCCCCGCGGGTTCAAGCTCACGCCTGCCCAGTTAATTGGCTTCCAATATTCGCGTAACAGTCGATAAGCACCACCATTACGTGAACGACCCAGCCAACAAAGATGAGCTGCCAAAATACTAGGGTTCTGCGGCGTCTGAGTGCCATGACACGACAGGAGATAGCTGTAGAGAAGCAGGCAGATCCCACTGCCAATGACATGGCGGAGTTCCCCGCACAGCCTCCTCCACGCCTTTACACCCGCGAACGCGAGTCCTGGGTTCTGAACTAGACGACCTTGGTCAACCCAGCAAGAGACGTGATGACCGCCAGTTACTCCAATGCCGGCTCACTCGGAGGCTTTCGGACCCATATGCGCGGAGTGCTGCTTGCATTTCAATCCTACGACGACTAAGAGTGCGAACGCGACTCTTTCAAAATAACCGCAGGTGAGTTGGGGTGGGGATATTTTAGTGAGCGCTTTGGTGAGCGCTTTATTGGGGAGCGGATATTTTAGTGAGCGCTTTGGTGAGCGCTTTATTAGGGAGCGCTTTAGTGGGGATATTTTAGTGAGCGCTTTGGTGGGGGCGCTTTGGTGAGCGCTTTGGTGGGGACGCTTGGGTGAGCGCTTTAGTAGGGGGCGCTTTGGTGAGCGCTTTAGTGGGGGCCGTTTTGGTGAGGGCCGCTTTGGTGGTGAGCGCTTTGGTGAGCGCTTTGGTGGGGATACTTTGGGGAGCGCTTTGGTGAGCGCTTTGGTGGGGACGCTTGGGTGAGCGCTTTAGTAGGGGGCGCTTTGGTGAGCGCTTTAGTGGGGGCCG
>JAABUS010001190.1_pt1 | contig 58890 bp, 59 predicted proteins | sample 5560161 | NCBI WGS metagenome assembly JAABUS01 (sample SAMN10711885, study PRJNA513376) | rock metagenome | isolation source: Antarctica rocks | place: Antarctica: Victoria Land, Trio Nunatak nord | collected 2016-01-04
GGTCACCCGGACACGGGACGACCGGCGCTGTGCCGGTGACCGCTCACGATAACACCTCAGGGCCGACCGACCTTCCCGAGCCGGGGACCGAGATCGTCAGCGGCTGTGAACACCGCCGTAGCCAGGACGTCAGCAGCTCAGCACAGACGAAGTTGGCCGTGGTCCGGTGTAGCGAGCTTACTCATTCGGAGACCAGCTCCCGAGTCCGTTCTACGTCGCGCTGCATCTGGGCGACCAACGCCGCGACGCCGTCGAAGCGCTCGGTGTCCCGTAGCCGAGTCACGAACTCCAGCCCGACCGCGTCGCCGTACAGGTCGAGGTCGGCGTCGAGGACGTAGGCCTCCACCCGACGCTCGCGGCCCTCGAACGTCGGGTTGGTGCCGATCGAGATCGCCGCCGGCCGGCGCTCGTCGCCCCGCACCAGCCGGCCGGCGTAGACGCCGTCGGCCGGCACCGCGGCGTACGCCGTCGGTTGCAGGTTGGCCGTGGGGTAGCCGATCTCCCGCCCGCGCCGGTCACCCCGGACCACGACGCCGTCCACCCGGTGCGGCCGACCGAGTGCCAGGGCGGCGGCGGTGACATCCCCGGCATCCACGCAGGACCGGACGTAGGTCGAGGAGATCGTCGTGTCGCCTGGGCCGAGCAGCGGCACGCCCTCGGTCGCGAAGCCGAACCGTCGGCCGCAAGCCGTCAGCGTGTCGAGGTCGCCGGCGGCCCGGTGCCCGTAGCGGAAGTTCCCCCCGACCACGACCGCCGCCGCGTGCAGCTGCTCGACCAGCACCGCGTGCACGAACTCGTCGGGCCCCAGCCGGGAGAACTCCGGCGTGAACGCCAGGACGAGCAGTACGTCGACGCCCATGCCGGCCAGCAGCTCGGCCTTGTACCTAGGAGCGGTGAGCACGGCCGGATGGCTCCCCGGGCGCACGACCTCGCTCGGGTGCGGGTCGAAGGTGAGGACCACGGTCGGCAGCCGCAGGACCGCCCCCCGGCGTACGGCGCAGCCGACGATCTCCTGGTGGCCGCGGTGGACGCCGTCGAACACGCCGATGGTGACCACGCAACGACCCCAGCCGGACGGCGTGCTGTCCAGTCCCCGCCAGCGCTGCACCCCGCTCCCTTCGTCGGTCAGCAGCCTGCCACGCCGAGCCTTGTCCTAGATTGCGGTCCGTGGGCTGGGAGGCGACCCGCGCCGCCGTGGCGACCGGCGGCGCACTGCTGGCTGCCGTGGCGGTCGGCACGGTCATCCACCTGGTCATCCGCGGACTGGCGCGCCGGGACCCGCTGCTCTCGGTGCTCTCGGCGCGCTGCCGGCGGCCGTTCCGGGCGCTGCTCGTGGTCGTCGCGCTGCTGCTGGCCCGGCCGGAGCGGGGCGCGGACGACGCCACCGTCGACGTCGTACGGCACGCGCTGACGCTGCTGCTGATCGCGGTCGGCGCCTGGCTGTTCGCCCAGAGTGCCTTCGTCATCGAGGACGCCGCGCTGCGGCGCTACGACATCTCGGTGGCGGACAACCTGCGCGCCCGGCGCCTGCGCACCCAGGTCATCGTCGTACGCCGCGTCACCGTAGTGCTGACGTTCTTCACCGCGGTCGCCGCGATGCTGATGACCTTTCGGTCGGTACGCACGATCGGCGCCAGCCTGCTGGCCTCGGCGGGCATTCTCGGGATCGTCGCGGGCCTGGCCGCACAGACCACGCTGTCCAACGTCTTCGCCGGCCTGCAGCTGGCCTTCACCGACCACCTGCGCATCGACGACGCGGTGGTGGTCGAGGGCGAGTGGGGCCGGATCGAGGAGCTGACGCTCACCTACGTCGTCGTCCATCTCTGGGACGACCGTCGCCTGGTGCTGCCGACGACGTACTTCACCGCCAAGCCGTTCCAGAACTGGACCCGTAACGAGTCACGGGTGATCGGCACCGTCGAGCTCCACGTGGACTTCCAGCTGGCGGTCGAGCCGGTACGCCGCGAGCTCGAGCGGGTGCTGGCCGCTTCCCCGCTGTGGGACCAGCGGGACTGGGCGTTGCAGGTCACCGAGACGACACCCACGACGATGGTGCTGAGGGCGATGATGGGAGCGCCGGATGCCCCAGGAGCGTGGGACCTGCGCTGCGAGGTTCGCGAGAAGCTCATCGCCTTTGTCTGTGAGCACCACCCCGACGCGCTGCCCCGGGTCCGTACCGACGTGGTGGCACTGCCCGACGCCGGGTCGCCCACGTTAGCGCGCCACCGTCGCCGAAGTGGGCCCTAGAGCGCACCGCCTCGCTCCCGCAGCGCGCGCGCGAGCACCTCGGCGAGGTGCAGCGTCGACCGGCCGGCGCCGGCCTCGACCTGGGTGCCGCAGCTGAACCCGTCCGCGACGATCAGGGTGTCGGCGTCGACCGCGCGGACCCGGGGCAGCAGGGCCCGCTCCCCTATCGCCATGCTGGTCTCGTAGTGCCTGGCGTCGAAGCCGAACGGCCCCGCCATCCCGCAGCAGCCGGCGTCGAGCAGCTCGGCGTCCACGCCCATCGCCCGCAGCAGCCCCAGGTCGGCGGTCATCCCGACCACAGCCTGCTGGTGGCAGTGTGCCTGCACGATCGCGCGTGCCGTCAGCGGCGGCGGCGAGTAGCCCGCCTCGGCCAGGAACTCGGCCAGCGTGAGACTGGACCGGGCCAGCCGCTTGGCGTCCTCGTCGGCCGGAAACAGGTTGCCCAGCTCGTCCCGGAAGACCGACAGGCAGCTGGGTTCGAGCACCACGACCGGTACGCCGGCCCGGATAGCCGGCCGCAACACCGTCAGCACCTGGCGCAGCAGCCGCTCGGCGGTGTCCAGCATGCCGAATTCGTACAGCGGCCGCCCGCAGCACAGGATCCGCTCCGGGATGACGACCTGCTGACCGGCGTCCTCCAGGACCTCGACCGCCGCCCGAGCGACCTTCGGTGAGAAGTGGTTGGTGAAGGTGTCCGGCCACAGCAGCACCTCGGGCGAGCCGACGTTGACCGGCTGCCGCGCCTCGAACCAGGCGCGGAACGTCTGGCTCGCGAAGCGCGGCACCGCCCGTGCCGGCGCGATGCCGCCGGCCCGCTTGACGAGCGTGGCGAGCACCGGCGCATTGGTCAGCGCGTTCACCACCCGCGGCACCCGCGAGGCCAGCCGGGCCGTCCAGTAGATCAAGCCCACCGAGTACGCCGTCCGCGGCCGCAGCCGGCCGGCGTAGTAGTGCGAGAGGAACTCCGCCTTGTACGTCGCCATGTCCACCGAGACCGGGCACTCGCCCTTGCAGCCCTTGCACGACAGGCAGAGGTCGAGCGCCTCCCGCACGTCGTCGTTGCGCCACGTCGCCGGCGTGACCTCCCCCTGCAGCATCTCGAAGAGCATCCGAGCTCGCCCTCGGGTCGAGTGCCTCTCCTCCAAGGTGACCATGTACGACGGGCACATGGTGCCGGCGTCGGTCTTGCGGCACCGGCCCACCCCGACGCAGCGGGTGCTCGCGCTGGCCAGGCTGCCCTCGTCGGCCGGAAAGGAGAAGTGGGTCCGGCCCAGGTCCACCGGTGAGTAGTCGGCCCCGAACCGCAGGTTCGTGTCGAGCGGGTAGGCGTCGATGACCTTGCCGGGGTTCATCCGGGCGTCCGGGTCCCACAGCGCCTTGAACTGGCGGAAGGCGTCGACCAGCTCGGCGCCGTACATCTTCTCCAGCAGCTCGCCGCGGGCCTGGCCGTCGCCGTGCTCGCCGGACAGCGAGCCGCCGTAGGACACGCACAGGTCGGCGGCGGCCGCCATGAACGCCCGGAACTTCGCGATGCCGGTGGTCGAGTGCAGGTCGAAGTTGTTGCGGGTGTGCACGCAGCCCTGGCCGATGTGGCCGTACCAGGCTCCGGAGTAGCCGTACTCCCCCCACAGCGCCTTGAGGTCGCGCAGATAGCGGCCAACCACCGCCGGGTCGACCGCTGAGTCCTCCCAGCCCTCCCAGTTCGGCAGCGCGCCGGTCGGGTGCGCGGTAGCACCCAGACCCGACTCGCGTACCGCCCAGATGTCCTTCTCGTCCCGGGGGTCATAGGTGCGCACGTTCGGACTGCCGGCCCCGTCAGCGACGCAGTCGAGCAGCCGGCGGAGGCGCTCGTCGAGCTCGCCGGGATCGTCGGCTCCCAGCTCCACCAACAGCCAACCCCTGCCCTCGGGCAGCAGGTGCAGCTTTTCGGTGTGCAGGCCGATCCGCGTCATGTCGGTGACCAGCTGGTCGTCGAAGCCCTCCAGGCCGATCGGCGCGTGCTCGAGCAGGGTCGGCACCGCGTCCCCCGCTACGTAGAAATCGGGGTAGCCGAGCACCACCAGCCGGCGGTGCGACGGACTGGAGATCAGCCGGACGGTGGCCTCGAGCGTGATCGCGCAGGTCGACTCCGTGCCGACGAGCGCCCGGGCCACGTGGAAGCCGTTCTCGGGCAGCAGCTCGTCGAGGTTGTAGCCCGACACCCGGCGGGGGATTCGCGGGTACCTCGCCCGGATCGCCTCGGCGTAGCGGTTCCGGAGATCGCGCATCCCGGCGTAGATCTCGCCCCGGCGGCCACCGGCTCGCACGATCTCGGCCAGCTCGCCCTCCGTGGTGCGCCCCACGGTCAGCCGGACGCCGTCGTAGGTGAGCACCTCCATCGACTCGATGTTGTCGACGGTCTTGCCGCCGAGCAGCGCGTGGACGCCGCACGAGTTGTTGCCGATCATGCCGCCGAGCGTGCAGTGCGAGTGGGTCGCCGGGTCGGGGCCGAAGGTCAGGTGATGCGCCTCGGCCGCATCCCGCAGCCGGTCGAGCACGACCCCCGGAGCCACCCGCGCGCGGCCCGCCCCGGGGTCCAGCGCGACGATGGCGTTCATGTACTTCGAGAAGTCCAGGACGACCGCGACGTTGCAGCACTGGCCGGCCAGGCTGGTGCCGGCACCGCGGCCGAGCACCGGGGCGCCGTACCGGCGGCAGGCCTCGAGGGTGGCGGCGACGTCGTCGGCGTCCTTCGGTACGACGACGCCGATCGGCACCTGCCGGTAGTTCGAGCCGTCGGTGGCGTAGAGCGCCCGGCTGCCACCGTCGAAGCGCACCTCGCCTCGCACCCGGCCGCGCAGCTCGCCGGCCAGCGCCCGCGCCTGCGAGTCGGTCACTCCCGACCGGTCGACCCGGCGGCCCGGCGTACCGAGCAGAACCTGGCCCATGGCAACTCCTTACGGTCGGCCCCTCATCCTGGCGCGGAGGCGTCAACGCCGCGTACGTCGGGTACCCGCCGCGAATGGCCGTGGCCGGGGCGTTCGACCAGGAGAGCGTGTCGCAGGTCGTCGACGTGCTGGTGCGGCTGGTGGAGTCGGCCGGTGTCGGGGTCATCTTCGTGGGAGCGGTGGTCGCCTTCGTCCGGTTCGTCGTGGTCGGGCTGCGCAGCCGAGACGCCTCGGTGTTCGTGCCGGTCCGGCTCGTGCTCGGCCGCTTCCTCACCCTCGGGCTGGAGTTCCAGCTGGCGGCCGACATCCTGCGCACCGCCGTGGCGCCGAGCTTCCGCGAGCTCGGCCAGCTGGCCGCGGTGGCCACGATCCGGACCGCGCTGAACTTCTTCCTGGGGCGGGAGATCCGCGAGGAGCGGGACCAGATCGCCGGTGCCGCAGCGACCGGCGTGCGGCCTTGAGGACGGTGGACTCGCTCGCCGTCGTTGTCTCCGGCGGCGGCGTGCTGGCGGCGGCCCTGGCCCTGGCCCGCACCCGCGACCCGGTCCTCGCCCTCGGCATCCTGCTCGACCTGCTGACCGCCGCGGGACTCCTCCGGCTGACCGGTCCACCGGACGCTGCGCGGGCCGCCGGCGCCGCCCTGGTGGTGCTGATCCGCCAGGTCGCCGGCTACGGGCTGTCGCTCCGCCGGGGCCGCGTCCCGGCGTAGCTGCTCCGCCACGCTGCTGAGGCGCAGGTCGCCGACGCCGGCCAGATGCCGACCCGGGCCCTGCCAGCGGCGGGGTGTCCGGCGCCGGAGCGTGAACGGGGGCGGGCGCCCTCAGCCGACGAAGACGACCATCGGCCGGGCGAGCCCGTCGCGCTCCTCGACCAGGGCGAGCACCGCCCGATCGGGACCGAAGACGCCGATCGGCCCGGGTCCGAGGCCGGCAGCCGGCAGTGGCACTCCATGGGCTACCCGTTCGGCGTCGCCGGCGTCCACGTCCCGTCGCGGGAACGCCGCTGCCACCGCCACTGCCAGCGGTACGACGCTCAGCGCGCACTCCAGCTCGGGGAGCGGACGCGCGGCGGCGATGCCGTAGCTGCCCACCCGCGTTCGCCGCAGGGCCGTCAGGTGACCACCTACCGCGAGGGCGGCGCCCAGGTCGCGGGCGACCGCCCGCACGTAGGTGCCGGTCGAGCACTCGACGTGCAGGTCGACGTCGAGGCAGCTCCCGGCCCGGCGCAGGCCCTGCACGCGCAGCTCGGAGATCGTCACCCGACGGGGCGGCAGGGCGACCGACTCCCCCGCTCGGACCCGCGCGTACGCCGGCCGGCCGGCCACCTTGATGGCGCTGACCGCGGCCGGCACCTGCTGCACCTCGCCGCGCAGCGGCTCGAGGGCCGCCCGGACCGCCGCCTCGTCGAGGTGCGCGGCGGACGCGCCGGCCAGCGGCTCGCCCTCGGCGTCGTCGGTGGACGTGGACCGGCCGAGCCGCACCGTGGCGTCGTACGCCTTGTCGGCCAGTGCCAGGTGGCCCAGCAGCCGGGTCGCCCGACCGACGCCGACCAGCAGTACGCCGGTGGCCATCGGGTCGAGGGTGCCGGCGTGGCCCACCCGGCGGGTTCCGGCCAGCCGCCGCACCCGGGCCACCACGTCGTGCGAGGTCCACCCGGCCGGCTTGTCGACGACCACCAGGCCGTCGGGCGTGGTCACGCCGGCAGGTGCGGCGCCGCGGCGAGGAGCTCGTGGATCTTGCCCATCGTGGTCGTCGCGTCCGCGGCGGTGGTCAGGCCGGCGGCGAACCGGTGACCGCCGCCGCCGAGCGCCACACAGACCGCGCCGACGTCGATCCGGCCCTTGGAGCGCATCGAGACCTTGAGGCTGCCGTCGGCGTCCTGCTTGCAGACCGCGGCCACCTCGGCCTCCGCGGTCGTCCGGATCACGTCGATGACGCCTTCCAGCTCCTCCATCCCGACGCCGTACGCCGCCAGGTCCGCCGCCGTGGAGTAGGTCCAGACCAGCCCCAGCCCCCCGGCCGCGTGCGACTCCAGCCGCGCCCGGGACAACACACCGCCGAGCATCGAGACGTAGGCGAAGCAGTTGGTGTCCCAGATCGCGCGGGCGATCTCGTCGTGGCGGATCCCGGTGGCCAGCAGCCGCGCCGCAAGCTCGTGCACCGCGGGAGTGGTCGAGGCGTACTTGAACGACCCGGTGTCGGTCGTCAGCCCGGTATACAGACACGCCGCCACGTCCGCGGTCAGCTTGGCGCCCAGCCGGCGTACCAGCTCCTCCACCAGTACGGCCGTGGCGGCGGCGTGCGGGTCGATCAGGCCGACCGTGCCAAAGATCTCGTGGGAGGCGTGATGGTCGATGACCAGCACCGCGCCGGCATGGGCCACCACGTCGGCCAGGCAGCCGAGCCGGTCCAGGCTGCCGGTGTCGAGCGCCACCAGCACGTCGGGCGCCGTCGGGAACTCGGCGGTCTCCACCAGCAGGTCGACGCCCACCAGGCCGGCGTACGCCGTCGGCAGGGCCAGGGGGGTGGCGCCGTCCCAGGAGCACACGGCACGCTTTCCCAGCGACTCGAGGGTCTGGGCGAGCGCCAGCATCGAGCCCAGCGCATCACCGTCGGGGTTGACGTGACAGGCGAGCGCCACCTCGTCGGCGCCGAGCAGCAGCGCCACCGCGGCCGCCCAGGACGGCTCCGGTACGGCGGTGGCGGGCGCGGTCACGAGGCCGCCTCGGCGTCCCCGTCCTCGGCCGAGCGCGGGCTGCGGTACGGGTCCGGCTCGCCGGCGGGCTGTGCGCCGGCGGCGATCGCGTGCACCTGCGCGTCGGCGGCCGATGCCACGGCCAGCAGCTCGTCGATCTGACGGACGCTGTCCGGTACGACGTCGGCGACGAAGGTCACCGTGGGAGTGAACCGCAATCCGGTCTGCCGGCCAACCTCGGCCCGCACCACTCCGGTCGCGCTGGCCAACGCAGCCGCCGAGTCGGCCCGGGCCTGCTCGTCGCCGTAGACGGTGTAGAAGACTGTGGCGTCGCGCAGATCCGAGGTCACCCGGGCGTCGGTGACCGTGACGAAACCGAGCCGGGGGTCCTTGACCCGCATCTCGACAAAGGCGGCGGCGATCTCCCGGATCCGGTCGGCCAGGCGGCGCGCGCGGGCGGCGTCGGTCACTCGTCGTCCTCTCCGAACAGCCGCCGATGTGCCGACAGCAGCTCCACCTCCGGCCGGCCGGCGACCAGCCGTTCACACGCATCCAGCACCTCGACGCAGTGGCCGGCCTCCGCGGCAACCACCGCGACGCCGATCTCGCCGCGCCGGTGCAGGTCGAGGTGCCCCACCTCGGCGCTGCACACGGCGTACCGGCGAGCCAGCTCCACCACGATCGGCCGGACGACCGACCGCTTCTCCTTGAGCGAGTGCACGTCACCCAGCAGCAGGTCGCAGGCGAGCGTCCCGGTCCACATCGTCGACCTCCTCGCGGCGGCTAGGCCCGGGGCTTCTCCCGCATCTCGTAGGTCTCGACCACGTCGTCGACCTTGATGTCGTTGAACGACCCCAGGCCGATGCCGCACTCGTATCCCTCGAGCACCTCACGCACGTCGTCCTTGAAGCGGCGGAGCGAGTCCACGGTGAGGGTCTCGGCAACCACGACGCCGTCGCGTACCAGCCGGGCCCGGCTGTTGCGCACGATCGTGCCCGAACGGACCAGAGAGCCGGCGACGTTGCCGATGCGCGGCACCCGGAACACCTCCCGGACCTCGGCCGTGCCCAGCTGGACCTCCTCCACCTCCGGCTTGAGCATGCCGCGCAGCGCCGACTCGATGTCCTCCAGCGCCTGGTAGATCACGCTGTAGAGCCGGATGTCGACGTGCTCGCGAGCCGCGAGCTCGCGGGCCTTGCCCTCGGGCCGGACGTTGAAGCCGAGGATGATCGCGTCGGAGGTCGCCGCCAGGTTGACGTCGTTCTCCGTGATCGCACCCACGCCGCGGTGCAGGATCCGCAGGCCGACCTCGGAGCCGACATCGAGCTTGAGCAGCGAGTCCTCCACCGCCTCGACCGAACCGGCGACGTCACCCTTGAGGATCAGGTTGAGCTGGGTGATCTTGCCTTCCTCGATCTTGGCGAAGAGGTCCTCGAGCGTCGGCCGGCCGCGGGACATCGCCAGCTCGGCGTTGCGCTCCCGAGCCTGCCGGCGCTCGGCGATCTGGCGGGCCATCCGGTCCTCGCCGACGACCATGAAGCTGTCGCCGGCGCCGGGCACCGAGGTCAGCCCGAGGACCTGGACCGGAAACGCCGGACCGGCCGCGGAGACCGGGTCGCCCTTGTCGTCGAGCATCGCCCGGACCCGCCCGAAGGCGTCGCCCGACACGATGGAGTCGCCGACCCGCAGGGTGCCGCGCTGGACCAGCACCGTCGCCACCGCGCCGCGGCCACGGTCGAGATGCGCCTCGATCGCGACGCCCTCCGCGTCCTGGTCGGGGTTGGCCCGCAGGTCGAGGGCGGCGTCCGCGGTGAGCAGCACGGCGTCGAGCAGTGCGTCGATGCCGTCCCCGGTACGGGCGGAGACGTCGGCGAACATGGTCTCGCCGCCGTACTCCTCTGCCACCAGCGCATATTCGGTCAGCTGCTGGCGCACCTTGTCGGGGTTGGCGCCCTCCTTGTCGATCTTGTTGACCGCCACCACGATCGGTACGCCGGCCGCCTGCGCATGGTTCAGCGCCTCGATCGTCTGCGGCTTGACGCCGTCGTCGGCCGCGACCACCAGGATCACGATGTCGGTCGTCTGCGCACCGCGGGCCCGCATGGCGGTGAACGCCTCGTGGCCCGGGGTGTCGATGAAGGTGATCGCCCGCTCGCCGCCCTCGACCGGGTGGTGGACCTGGTAGGCGCCGATGTGCTGGGTGATGCCGCCCGCCTCGTCGCCGGCCACGTCGGTGGAGCGGATGGCGTCGAGCAGCTTGGTCTTGCCGTGGTCGACGTGACCCATGACGGTGACCACCGGCGGCCGCACCTGCAGGTCGGACTCGTCGCCCTCGTTGGTGCCGAACTCGAGGTCGAAGGACTCGAGCAGCTCGCGGTCCTCGTCCTCCGGGCTGACGATCGAGACCTCGTAGCCCAGCTGTACGCCGAGCAGCTCGAGGGTCTCGTCGGTGCAGGACTGCGTCGCGGTCACCATCTCGCCCAGGCCGAACATCACCTGGACCAGTGAGGCGGGGTTGGCCCCGATCTTGTCGGCGAAGTCCGACAGCGAGGCGCCGCGGGCCAGCCGGATGACCTGCCCGTTACCGCGGGGGATGCTGACGCCACCCATCGTCGGCGCCTGCATGTTGTCGAACTCCTGGCGCTTGGCCCGCTTGGACTTGCGCTGCCTGCCGCGGGGGGCGCCGGGTCGGCCGAAGGCGCCGGCGGTGCCACCTGGGCGGCCGCGGCCGCCCGGCCCGCCGCCGGGACGACCGATCGGGCCGCCAACCGGACGACCCGGGGCACCTGCGCCGGCGCCACCGCCACCGGTGCCCGGCCGCGCTGAGCCCATGCCCGGTCGCCCGGCACCGGGACCCATGCCGGGTCGTCCGGCACCGGCACCGGGACCGGCGGAGCGAGCGGGGTACATGCCCGGCCCCGGCCGCGGGCCGCCGGGACCCGCGGGGCCTGCACCCTGGGGCCGACCGGGGAAGCCGGCAGGCCCGGGCCGCGGTCCAGCGGGTCGGGGCGGCATGCCGGGCATGCCGGGACGCGTGCCGGCCGGCCGCGGGGGCATCGGCACGGCGCTGCGGTCGGGGGGCGAGGTGAAGGGGTTGTTCCCCGGCCGCGGGCCCGGTGCCGGGCGGGGCATGGGCCGCGGGAGCGCCGTACCGGGGTCGGCTGCGCCGTCGCCCACGGGCCGCGGTGCCGGCGGTGCCGGCGCGACCGGGGTCGGCGCGAGCGCAGCCGGTGGAGCCGCCGCGACGGTCTGCTGTGGAGCCGCCGGCACGGCTGGGCGCGCGGCGGTCTGCGCAGCGCCGTTGGTGGTGGCGCCGTTGCCGGCGAGCGCGCCGTTGGCGACGGCACCGTTGCCGGCGGGAAAAGCCTCTCGAAGCTTGCGAACCACCGGCGCCTCGATCGTCGAGGACGCCGACCGCACGAACTCGCCGAGCTCGGTGAGCTTGGTCATCAAGACCTTGCTCTCTACGCCGAACTCCTTGGCGAGCTCATAGACCCGGACCTTGGCCACTGGACTCCTGTCTCGGTCCGCGGCTGGTCCGCGCGACCGTCGTCGCTACTGCATGGTGGTGCTCATCGCGTTGTGTTCATCGAGCGCTCATTCGTCGTCTCGACCTGCTTTCGACTCGACTGTTCGGCCGACCGTACGCCGTACCTGCACCTGCTCCTCGACGTACGCCCGCAGCGCATCGGACCGGAGCGGCCCGGCGAGGCGCAGGGCCCGCGGGAACGCCCGCCGGCGCTCGGCGAGATCGAGACAGTCCAGGTCGAGGTGCAGGGACGCTCCCCGGCCCGGCTGCCGGCCGTGGGGGTCGGGCACCAGGGCGCCGGAGATCTCCACGACTCGCAACAGGACTGGTTTCGCCGCTCGGGACCGGCAGCCCACGCAGGTGCGCACCGGCGCCGTACGGCGAACCACCGGCCAGTCTAGCGCGCCGGCGCGCCGGCGGAACCCGGCAGTCCGGCCGAGCTGGCCACCTCGGACTCGGCGTCGGAGTGGATGTCGATCCGCCAGCCGGTCAGGCGCGCCGCCAGCCGGGCGTTCTGCCCCTCCTTGCCGATGGCGAGAGAGAGCTGGTAGTCGGGAACCACGACCCGAGCCGCCCGGTTCCCGGCGTCGACCACGTCCACCGAGCTGACCGCCGCCGGCGAGAGCGCGTTGCCCACGAAGCGGGCGGGGTCCTCGGACCAGTCGATGATGTCGACCTTCTCCCCGTGCAGCTCGGAGACCACCGCGCGCACCCGCGCGCCCATCGGACCGATGCAGGCACCGCGGGCCCGTACGCCGGGAACGGTCGACCGCACGGCGATCTTCGACCGGTGACCGGCCTCGCGCGCCACGGCGACGATCTCGACCGTGCCGTCGGCGACCTCCGGCACCTCCAGCGCGAAGAGCTTGCGGACCAGGTTGGGGTGGGTGCGCGAGAGCAGGATCGAGGGTCCGCGGACGCCCTTGTGGACCTGCAGGACGTAGCAGCGGAGCCGGCTTCCGTGCGCGTAGCTCTCCCCCGGCACCTGCTCGGCCGGGGGCAGGACCGCCTCGACGTTGCCGAGGTCGACCAGCACGTTGCGGGTGCCGGTCGTGCCCGGCGGCCCCGACTGCTGGATGAGCCCGGCGACCACGTCACCCTCCCGGCCGGCGTACTCACCGTAGGTGAGCTCCTGCTCGGCGTCGCGCAGCCGCTGCAGGATCACCTGCCGCGCGGTGGTCGCCGCGATCCGTCCGAAGCCGGTCGGGGTGTCGTCGTACTCGGGTCCGGGCTCACCGTCCTCCCCGACCTCCCGGGCGTAGACAGTGACCTCGCCGGTACGGCGGTCGAGTGCGACCCGGGCGGCCTCGGAGGCCCCCTCGGTGCGTTCGTAGGCGGCGAGCAGCGCCACCTCGATGGCCTCGACGATGGTCTCGAAGGAGATGTCCTTCTCGCGCACCAGCCCGCGCAGGGCGGTGATGTCGATGTTCATCCGGAGCCTCCTTCCACGCCCTCGTGCTGGAACTCGACCTGTACGACGCCCGCTCCCAGCTCGGCCAGCGCCAGCCGCCGCTCCCCCTCCGCCCCGTGGAGACGCACGCTCTCGTCGTCCGCGTCGAGCACCCGGCCCTCCAGCCAACCACCGGCCCGCAGCGGGACCCGCACCCGTCGGCCGGCGGCACGACGCCAGTGTCGTGGCTCGGTCAGCGGCCGGTCGACGCCCGGCGAGGTGACCTCCAGGACGTACGGCGACTCTCCCATGGCGTCGCTGCCGTCCAGAGCGGCGGCCACCGCCGTACTGAGCTCGGCCACGAGGTCGAGACTGACGCCGCCGTCGCGGTCGACCACCAGCCGCAGCAACCGCCGGCGTCCGGCCGGTGTCACCTCGAGACCGTCCAGGTCACAGCCGGCACCGGCGACGACCGGCTCCACCACGCCACGCAGCCGGTCGGAGTCCGGGCCCGCTCCGCGGGAAGCCATTCCTGACCTCCTCCGGCCGGATTGTGCTCTCGTGGTCTCGAGCGTGCGGCAGCCTAACGTCCGGCGCCGCCGCTGCGGTTCCGCCGCCCTCACCGGCCCGCACCGGAGCCGTGGAACACTCGGCTCCCGGCCCCAGCATCTCCGGAGGAGCCAAACGTGCGCTGGCCGCGGCCCGACCTGACCCGGCGGGCGGTGCTGGGTCTCGGTGCCGGCGCCCTGCTCAGCGGCTGCCTTCGGTCGAAGCGGCGCGGCAAGCCGGCAGGGCGGCCCGACCCGGACGCCGCCCTGGCCACCTCCGTCCGCAGCGCCGAGATCGGCCTGATCGCCGCATACGACGCGGCCGTGCGGAGCTTCCCGGCGCTGTCGGGAGCTCTCGGCCCGCTGCGAAAGGAGCACGAGCAGCACCTGAGGGCTCTACCCGGTGCGGGTCCCAGCGGCGCTCCCCCACCGCTGCCCGAGACGGCTCTGCCCGACCCGACCGGCGCCCTGCGGTCGCTGCTCGCCGCCGAGCGTTCCGCCGCGGCCGCCCGTGTCGCCGACTGCGTGACCGCCTCCTCCCGGCTGGCCCCGCTGTTGGCCAGCATCGGCGCGAGCGAGGCGGCGCACGCAGCCGCGCTCGCCGGCGTACGGGCGAGCCGGTGAGCCGGCGGGACGCGGAGGCTGCCCTGCAGGCCTGGCTGGCCGGCGAGCACGCGGCAATCTATGGCTACGGCGTGGTCGGCGGCCGGCTGCCGCGGCCGCTGCGAGCAGCCGTCGTCACCGCGCGGGACGCGCACCGGGCCCGGCGGGACGGGCTGCAGGGGCTGCTCGCCGCTCGGGGCGTGGATCCGGTGGCCGCTGCCCCGGCGTACGACCTCCCGCAGCCGGCGCGCACGCCGGCCGAGGCGCTGCGGCTGGCGGCCGGGATCGAGGAGCGGCTGGCCCGCGCCAGCTACGCGGTGGTGGCGGCGGCCGACACCGGGGACCTCCGTCGGCTGGCCGCGGGCGCGCTGCAGGAGCAGGCGGTGCGGGCATCCGGGTGGCGGTCAGCGGCCGGTACGTCCCCGGCTACCACCGCCTTTCCGGGCCGCCCTTAGCTCCTGCGCCCAGCTGCAAGACGCGCCCTTCCCGCGTCAGGCAGCGCTCCAGGCGTCGACCAGCGGCAACAGCTCAGACAGCGCCGAGATCGTGGCGTCGGGCTCCACGTCGTACGCCGGCACCTGGCTGTTCGGAATCAGCACGGCCCGCATGCCGAACCCCTTCGCGCCGGCGATGTCGTCGTGCGGCCGGTCGCCGACGAAGACCGCATCGCCCGGGTCGCCGACACCGAGCTCGCCGAGGACAGCGGCGAAGGCCTCCGGATGCGGCTTCACGTGGGTCAGCTCGCTGGTGTAGACCCGAGCATCGAGCAGGTCCACCATGCCGTCACGCTCGAGGATGCGCTCGTGCCACTCGCGCGGCCAGTGGGTGTTCGACAGCAGCCCGGTCCGGATCCCGCGGTCGGCCAGCGCTCGCAGCAGCGGCGCCGCCTCCGGGTCGGTATAGGTGTGCGGGGTGAAGGCCTCGAAGTGCGCAGCCAGCGCCCCTGCGTGCAGCGCCCGGTCGATCTGGAGGCCGGTCGCCACGGCAGCGGCGGCCACCACGTCCTCGATGGTCCCGCTGCGGCCGGTCCGCACCGCCTCGTCCCACCAGTCGCGCTCGGCCCGCACCAGCGCAGCGGCGAGCTCGTCGGCCCGGTCCGGAGCGAGCAACCGGGCGGCCGCCAGCCACAGGTCCAGCAGGTCGAGGTCGTGCCAGGGGGTCAAGGTGCCGCCCCAGTCGAAGACGACCGCCTCGACCCTCACCGCGCCAGCTCGGCGACCAGATGGTCCAGCGCCACCCGTCGCCGCTCACCGCTCCGCCGCTCCTTGACCTCGACGAACCCCTCGGCCAGCGCCTTGCCGACCACCACGATCGTCGGTACGCCGACCAGGTCGGCGTCGGCGAAAGCCACCCCGGCGGCGGCGCCGCGATCGTCGAGGAGCACGTCGAGGCCGGCGGCGGCCAGCTCCCCGGCCAGCCGCTGCGCGACCGCGCGCTGCTCGCCCTTGCCGACCGGCACGACGTGGACGTCGTACGGCGCCACCTCCGGCGGCCAGCACAGGCCCGACTCGTCGGAGGTCTGCTCGGCCACCGCGGCGACCGCCCTTGTCACGCCGATCCCGTAGGAGCCCATCGTCACCCGGATCGGCTTGCCGTCGGGGCCCGACAGGTCCAGCTCGAAGGCGTCGGCGAACTTGCGGCCGAGCTGGAAGATGTGGCCGAGCTCGATCCCGCGGTCGATCGAGAGCGGCGCGCCGCAGGCCGGGCAGGGGTCTCCGGCCAGGATCTCGGCGGCCTCGATGGTGCCGTCGGGGGTGAAGTCGCGGCCGGCGACGACGTGCGCCGCGTGCTTGTCCTGGGCGTTGGCCCCGGTGACCCACGCGCTGCCGGTGACCACCCGCGGGTCCACGAGGTAGCGCAGCCCGAGCTCGCGCGGCGCCTGCGGGCCGATGTAGCCGCGGACCAGCCCCGGCACCGACGCGAAGTCGGCGGCGTCGAACGGCAGGACCTCGGCCGGGAAGACGGCGGCCGCGAGCCGCTTCGGGTCGATCTCCCGGTCACCCGGCAGGCCGATCACGAGCACCTCGGTCCCGGCCGATCCCGGCCGGCGCAGCTTGACCACGACGTTCTTCAGCGTGTCGGCCGCTGTGTAAGTGCGGCCGAGGCCCAGGGCGTTGAGCCGGGCCACCAGCGTCTCGATGGTCGGGGTGTCCGGGGTGTCGAGCATCGAGGAGGGGGGGCCGAGCGCGGGGTCCGAGGGCTCCGGCGGCCGCAGCGCCACCGCCTCGACGTTGGCGGCGTAACCGCAGCCGTGGCAGGCGACGAAGGTGTCCTCCCCGGTCGGTGCCGGTGCGAGGAACTCCTCGGACGCCGAGCCCCCCATCGCGCCGGAGTGCGCCGAGACGACGACGTAGCGCAGCCCGAGCCGCTCGAAGGTCCGCATGTACGCCGAGCGGTGCGCGGCGTAGGAGGCCGCGAAGCCGGCGTCGTCGAGGTCGAAGGAGTAGGAGTCCTTCATGATGAACTCCCGGCCCCGGATGACCCCCGAGCGCGGGCGCGGCTCGTCGCGGTACTTCGTCTGGATCTGGTAGAGCGAGAGCGGCAGGTCCCGGTAGGACGAGTAGAGGTCCTTGACTATGAGCGTGAAGATCTCCTCGTGAGTGGGCCCGAGCAGGTAGTCGTTCCCGCGCCGGTCCCGGAGCCGGAAGATGTCCGGGCCGTACTCCGTCCAGCGGTTGGAGACGTCGAAGGGCTCGCGGGGCAGCAGGGCCGGGAGCAGCACCTCCTGGGCGCCGATCCGGTCCATCTCCTCCCGCACGACCCGGGTGACGTTGTCGAGCACCCGCTTGCCCAGCGGCAGCCAGGCGTAGACGCCGGCGGCGACCCGGCGGACGTAGCCGGCGCGGACGAGCAGCCGGTGGCTCGGGACCTCCGCGTCCGCCGGGTCCTCGCGCAGGGTGCGCAGGAACAGCGTCGACATGCGGGTGACCACGGCGGAGCTCCTTAGCGGCGGGATCTCGACACTACCGAGCGGTCAACGCGGTCCGCGCTGTCGTTTCGCCCGGCTACGCCGATATGGTCCCCGCCATGAGCGCCCGGTGGGAGGCGGCCGAGCTGCTGCGCCGGCTCGACGAGAGAGGGCCGGCCCGGCTCTCGGCAGTGGTCGCGCGCTATCTCGGCGAGTGCCTCGACGCGCGGTGGACGAGCATCCTATTGATCGACTACGAGCAGTCGACCCTCGAGCGGCTGGACGAGCACGCGCCCGGCCGCTCGGTCGAGTCGGTTCCCCTCGAGGGCAGCCGGCTCGGTACGGCGTACCGCGAGCAGTCCGTCGAGTCCGAGGAGCGCCCGGACGGGCTGCTGGTCGGCGTACCCATCACCCTGCGGTCCGACCGGCTCGGCATGCTCGAGGTGCTGTTGCCGATCGGCGCGGAGGCAGCCGTGGTCCGGTCCGTGCAGCAGACCGCGCACGTGCTGGCCTACGTGCTGGTCGCCGCAGACCGCTACACCGACCGCTACGAGCGGGCCCGCCGGCGCCGACCGCTGCTGCTCGCGGCCGAGATGCAGTGGCAGCTCCTACCGGCGCTGGCCGTACGCCGACCCGACTTCGCGCTGGCCGGAAGGATCTTTCCGGCGTACGAGGTCGGTGGTGACAACTTCGACCACGTGTCGGAGGGCAGCTCGCTCACCCTCGGGATCACCGACGCGATGGGGCACGCGTTGCGGGCCTCGATCCTCACGGCACTGACCGTCAACGCCCTTCGCAACGCCCGGCGCGGGGGGGCCGACATCGCCGAACAGATGACCACCGCGGACGCCGTGGTGCGCGAGCAGTTCGGTGGCGCGCAGTTCGTGACCTCGCTGTTGCTTGCGGTCGACCTGCCCACCGGGCGCACCAGTGCCGTGGTGGCCGGCCATCCGCCGCCGCTGCTGCTGCGAGAGGGGCGCCTGGAGACTCTCGATCTGGAGTCGCAGCTGCCGATCGGACTGGACGACGAGCCGCACTACCGACCCCAGCAGCTCCTCCTCCGGCCCGGGGACCGGTTGCTGCTGGTCAGCGACGGGCTGCTGGAGGCGCAGCGTGAGCCCGGTGTCGAGTACGGCGACGCGCGGCTGGCGGAGGTCCTGCTGGCCACCCGCCACCTGCCTCCGCAGGAGACCGCTCGGCTGGTCCTCCAGGACATGGGGGGGTGGCAGGCAGGGTCGGCACCCCGTGACGACGCGACCTTGCTCTGCCTCGACTACCGCCCCAGCTGACCGTCGTTCAGTGCGACACCCAGGAGTCGGGGTCGCTGGCCAGCTTCTGGACCATCTTCGGCAGCGTGCCGTCGACGACGTCGGCGAGGGTCACCGACTCCAGCACTGCGCGGAGGCTGGCCCGGACGGCCACCCACACCTCCTGCAGGTGCTCCGCGGCACCGGTGTAGGCGGTGGTCTCCGGCCGCAGCCCGTGCACCTCGGCGAGCGGGCCGTCGACGGCGCGCATGACATCCGCCAGCGAGATCTCCGCGGGCGGGCGGGCCAGCCGGTAGCCGCCGTCGGTGCCACGGTGACTGGTGACGATCCCCGCCCGCCGGAGCTCGAGCATGATGTTCTCGAGGAACTTGCGCGGCAGGTTCTGGCTGCTCGCGAGCGCCTCGCCCTTGACGAGCACGTCGGGCGAGCAGGCGGCCAGGGCGAGCAGCGCCCGCATGGCGTAGTCCGCCTTCGCCGAGATCTGCATCCGCCCATAGTGCCCTCTCGCTGCAGGGGCGGCGGCGACCCACCGCGGGGCGGTCGGGCACACTGCTCGGTCATGACGGAGGACGCGGGCGACCGGCAGCAGCCGCCCGGTGTCTCCCGCGATGTCCCGCTCACGTCCTACCTGCGCTACTTCGTGGGGCTCGGAACCTGGGGCTTCGGCGGCCCGATCGCCAGCGTCGGCTACATGCAGCGAGATCTCGTAGAACGCCGCGGGTGGCTGGCTCGCGAGGAGTTCGTCGACGGCGTCGCGCTCGGCCAGACGATGCCGGGTCCGCTGGCGGCTCAGGTCGTGATGTGGGTCGGCTTCCTGCAGCGGCGCGCGCTGGGCGCTCTCCTCGCCTCGATCGCGTTCATCGCCCCGTCGTTCGCGCTCGTGCTTGTCGTGGCGGTCGCCTACGTCCGTTACTCCGGCCTGACCTTCGTGCAAGGGCTGTTCTACGGCATCGCGCCGGCCGTCATGGCGATCATCGCGCTGGCGGCGTTCAAGCTGGCCCGATTGACCAACCGCTCGAGTAGACGGCTCTGGCTGATCAGTGCGGTCGTCGGGGTGGTTACCGCGGTCACCGGCACGGAGATCGCCGCCTTGTTCATCGGGGCAGGCCTGCTCATGGTTGTCCTCGACGCACCGCCCCGCTGGCTGCGCCGCCCGCCGGGCTCGATCCCCGCGGTGGCGGTGCCGGGCCTGCTCCCCATCGCCTCCATTGCGCTCACGGCCAGCGCCTCAGCCGGGACGCTGGTCGCGCTCGGACTGTTCTTCGCCAAGGCGGGCGCGTTCATCTTCGGCAGCGGTCTGGCCATCGTGCCGTTCCTCCGCGAGGGCGTGGTGACCCAGCACCACTGGCTCAACGAGCGGCAGTTCCTCGACGCCGTGGCGATGGGGCTGATCACACCCGGGCCGGTCGTCATCACCGCAACGTTCATCGGCTACGTCGTCGGCGGCCTCGCGGGCGCCGTCGTAGCCACCGTGGCAATCTTCCTGCCGATCTACCTCGGCGTGGTGGTGCCCGGACCTTGGTTCATCCGGCATCGCACCAATGCACAGGTCCAGGCGTTCGTAAAAGGGGCGACGGCCGCCGCAGCAGGAGCGATCGCCGGTGCCACGGTGATCCTCGTCCGGCAGTCCGTCATCGACCTTCCCACGGTCGTCATCGCGCTCGTGGCATTGGCATTGCTGCTGCGGTTCAAGGTCAAGGAACCGATCATCGTGGCGCTCGGCGCCGCGGCCGGCCTGCTGCTCACCCTGTAGCCGCAACCTCAGAACAGCACGGACGTGAAGCGCCCGACCTGGGTGAAGCCGACCCGCTCGTAGGCCCGCCGCGCCGGCTGGTTGTAGTCGTTGACGTAGAGGCTCACCACCGGCGACACCGAGTCGATCACCTCGTTGACCACAGCCGCCATGCCGGCCGTTCCCAGTCCGGTGCCCCGCAGCGACGGGTCCACCCAGACGCCCTGCACCTGGCAGGCGGCCCGGCTCAGCGCGCCGATCTCGGCCTTGAACAGCACCCGGCCGTGCTCGATCCGGGCAAAGGCACGGCCGGTCGAGATCAGCTCCCCTACCCGGGTCCGGTAGAGCGCGCCGCCGTCACCGGCCGTCGGCGAGATGCCCACCTCCTCGGTGAACATCGCCACGCACGCCGGCAGCAGCACGTCGAGCTCGGCCGGGAGCACCCGGCGGACGCCGGCGTCCGCAGGGACTCGCGCCGGGAAGGAGGTGGCCATCAGCGGTTGCAGCCGAACGTCGCGGGCGGGACCCCAGACTGGCCGCAGCGCCCGCCACAGCGGGTCGACTGCGCTGGACGGGCCGAGCATCGACGAGCAGCGCCGACCCTGCCGGCGGGCGTAGTCGGCGAACGCACGCAGCGCCTGCGGTGAGCTGCCGGCGGGCACCAGGTTGGCGCCGGCGTAGCAGAGCGCGCTCAGTCCACCGTCGCCGAAGTAGCCCCAGACCTCCGCCCCGAGCCGGCGGGCGTCCAGGCCGAGCGCCTCCACGCGGGAGACGACGAAGACGTTGCCGATCGGGTCGGTGGCGAGCAGCTCGAGCGTGGCGAGCAGGTCCCGGTCGTCGAGCAGCCGAACCGCCACCGGCAGCAAGTCGGTATGCGCCCGCACCTGTCAGGACACCGAGACGCTGGGCGAACCGGTGGGAACGCCGTCGGTCTCCATCGACTCGGCGATCTTCATCGCCTCCTCGATCAGCGTCTCGACGATCTGCGACTCCGGCACCACCTTGATCACCTGGCCACGCACGAAGATCTGGCCCTTGCCCTTGCCGGACGCGACACCGAGGTCGGCCTCGCGGGCCTCGCCGGGGCCGTTGACGACGCAGCCCATGACCGCGACCCGCAGCGGCACCGTCATCCCCTCGAGGCCGGCCTGCACACGCTCGGCGAGCGTGTAGACGTCGACCTCGGCTCGCCCGCAGGACGGGCAGGACACGATCTCCAGCCGCCGCTGGCGCAGGCCGAGTGACTCCAGGATCGCGAGGCCGACCTTGACCTCCTCGACCGGCGGTGCCGACAGCGACACCCGGATCGTGTCGCCGATCCCCTCGGCCAGCAGCGCACCGATCCCCACCGCCGACTTGATCGTGCCCTGGAACGCCGGCCCCGCCTCGGTGACGCCGAGGTGCAGCGGGTAGTCGCAGGACTCGGCGAGCAGCCGGTAAGCCGAGATCATGGTCACCGGGTCGTTGTGCTTCACCGAGATCTTGACGTCGTAGAAGCCATGCTCCGCGAACAGGCCGGCCTCCCACAGCGCCGACTCGACGAGCGCCTCCGGGGTCGCCTTGCCGTACCTCGCGAGGATCGACGGCTCGAGCGAGCCGGCGTTGACCCCGATCCGGATCGGTACGCCGCGCGCCCCGGCCTCCCGGGCGATAAGTGCAATTTTGTCGTCGAACTTCCGGATGTTGCCAGGGTTGACCCGCACCCCCTGGCACCCGGCCTCGAGCGCCGCGATCACGTAGCGCCACTGGAAGTGGATGTCGGCGATCACCGGGATCGCAGACTTGCGGGCGATCGCCGGCAGCGCCGCGGCGTCGTCGCGATCCGGTACGGCGACCCGCACGATCTGGCAGCCCGACGCCGTGAGCTCGGCGATCGACTGCAGGGTGGCGTTGACGTCGGCGGTCTTGGTCACGCACATCGACTGCACCGACACCGGGGCGTCGCCGCCGACCAGCACGTCGCCCACCGCCACCTGCCGGCTCCTGCGCCGGGGGGCCACCGGCGGTAGCGGCAGTGCCGGCATGCCGAGCGGTATCGCGGTCATCGCTGCGCCGTCACTGCGGCAGGTGGATCGGGTTGACGATGTCCGCCGCGATCAGCAGCAGGGACAGGCCCACGAACGCCACGATCACCAAGTATGCCGCCGGCAGGAGCTTGGTGAGGTCGACCCGGCCCGGACCCGACCGACCCAGCGCGCGGTAGACGCCGTACCGCGCCTGTTCGAAGCCGAGGATCGCCAGGTGCCCGCCGTCGAGCGGCAGCAGCGGCAGCAGGTTGAAGATGCCGACGAAGATGTTGAGGGAGGCGATGATCAGCAAGAAGGTGCTGACCCGGTCCAGCCAGTCCACCGTCTTGGCCGTCGCCACCTCGCCGGAGAGCCGCCCGATCCCGACCACGCTGGTCGGCGAGTCGAGGCCGCGCTCGGCCGAGAACAGCTTCGGGATCGACGCCGGCACCTTGCCCAGCGCGGTGAACGTGCCGGTGACCGAGTCGCGGAAGAGCCGGCCACTGTCGGCGAGACCGCCGCCGAGCGACTCCCGCCTGCGCTCGTCGCCCGGAGCGATGCCCAGGACGCCGACCTGCTCCGTTCGGCCCGGGTCGTCGAGGCCGGGACGCGCCGCCGTGGCGACCGTCGGGTGCAGGGTCAGGCGCTGCCCGTTCCGCTCGACCACCAGGGCCACCCGGTCGCCACCGTGCGCGCGCACGTCTCGGGAGAAGGACAGCCAGCTCTGCACCGGCCGGCCCTCGAAGGCGACGATCCGGTCGCCCGGCCGCAGCCCGGCCAGCACGGCGGGGGAGGCCGTGTCGCCCGGCGCGCACCTGTCCTTGACCGTCGCCGGCACACAGGGCGACACATCAGCAACCGTGGTCGTGGTCACCGTGGGGCCGATCCCCGCGAACAGGACCAGCAGGAGCACGAACGCGATCAGAAAGTGAACGACCGAACCGGCGGCGAGTACGACGGCCCGCTGCGGTGCCGGTTGCCGGTAGAACGCGCGCCTCTCGTCCCCGGGCGCGACCTCCTCCAGTGGTGTCATCCCGACGATCTTGACGAACCCGCCGGCCGGGATCGCCTTGACGCCGTACTCGGTCTCCCCCCGGCGCACGGACCACAGGGTCGGGCCGAACCCGAGGAAGAACTGGGTCGCCTTCATGCCGAACGCCTTGGCGAAGCCGAAGTGACCAGCCTCGTGCAACATGATCGACAACAGCAGCGCGACCACGAAGGCGATAACGCCGAGCGTCATGGCGCGGGCTCCTCCTGATCGTGGCTGCGGCCCGCCGACCGGGCGATGAGAGCGCGTGCGCGCGTGCGCGCCGTGGTCTCTGCACTGAGAACATCGGCCAGCGTCGGCTGGTTCCCGACCGGGTCGTCGTACCCGGAGAGCACCGCGGCAATGGTGTCGACGATGCCCGGAAAGCTCAGCCGGCCGGCGAGGAAGGCCTCGACCGCCTCCTCGTTCGCAGCGTTGTAGACCGCGGGCATGGTGCCGCCGGCAGTTCCGGCCGCACGGGCCAGCCCGACAGCGGGAAAAGCGACCTCGTCCAGCGGCTCGAACTCCCAGGTCTGGGCGGTCGTCCAGTCCGGCGCCGGTGCGGCGTCAGGCAGCCGCGCCGGCCAGGCCAGGGCCAGCGCGATCGGCAGCCGCATGTCGGGCGGTCCCAGTTGCGCCAGCGTCGACCCGTCGACGAACTCCACCATCGAGTGGACCATCGACTGCGGGTGCACCACGACGTCGATGCGGTCGTACGGCGTCCCGAAGAGCAGGTGCGCCTCCATCAGCTCGAGGCCCTTGTTGACCAGGGTGGCGCAGTTGACGGTGATCACCGGACCCATCCGCCAGGTCGGATGCGCCAGCGCCTGCTCCGGCGTCACGGCGGCCAGCTCGTCCCGACTCCGGCCGCGAAACGGACCGCCGCTCGCGGTCAGCACCAGCCGGCGTACGTCCTCCCGCCGCCCGCCGCGCAGGCACTGGGCGAGCGCCGAGTGCTCGCTGTCCACCGGCACCAGCCGGTCCAGATCCCCCGCCAACCGGTCCAGCACCAGCGAACCCCCCACGATCAGGGACTCCTTGTTGCCCAGCGCGACGGTCCGGCCGGCGTCCAGCGCGGCCAGCGTCGGCGCCAGACCGACCGAGCCCGTCATCCCGTTCAGCACGACGTCGGCCGGCCAGGCGGCAACCTGCGCGGCGGCATCCGGGCCGGCCAGGATCTTCGGTACGGCGTATTCCCCCGCGCTGAACCCGCCAGCGCTGGCCGCGGCGTAGAAGGCGAGCAGCAGGTCCTGGGACGCGCTGGCCTTCGCGACCCCCACCACCTCGACGCCGAACTCCAGCGCCTGGCGGGCCAGCAGGTCGACCCGGTCCCCGCCGGCCGCCAGCCCCACGACCCGGAAGGTGTCGGGGTTGCGGGCGATGACGTCGAGCGCCTGGGTTCCGATCGAACCGGTCGAGCCGAGCAGGACCACCTCACGCACCGCGCGCGCTCCCCCGGCTCGACTGTTCGGACGCCCATTGTCGCGCACGGCCGCCGGCGCGCGGCCCCACGATCGGCTCAGGCGCCGACGACGGCCTGGAAGAGGTCCCGGTACTCCCTCTCCTCGCCCTCGTCCAGCGCCCGAAAGACGTGCCACTCGGCCTGCGTCCGGGCCGAGGGAAAGATCAGTGGATCCTGGGCCAGCTCGGGGTCGAGCAGCTGGACCTGCTGCTGCGCGCCGACCACCGGCGTCATGTAGCTGGCGAACACCGCGACCTCGGCGGCGTTCCTGGGGTCGTAGTAGAAGTTGAAGAGCTTCTCGGCGCCCGCCTTGTTGGTCGCCTTCACCGGGATCATCAGGTTGTCCGACCAGACCATCGCGCCCTCGTCCGGAATCAGAAAGGTGATGTCGGGGTCGTCGGCCTGCAGCTGTACGACATCGCCGGACCAGGCAAGCGCCGCCGAGATGTCGCCCGCGGCGAGCTCGGCGGCGTACTCGTTGCCGGTGAACCGACGGATCGCCTTGTCCTCGACCAGCTGCGCCAGCTTGGCGATCGCGGCCTGATAGTCCCCGATCGTGTGGTCGGCCGGGTCCTTGCCCATGGCCAGCAGCATCAGCCCCATGGTGTCGCGCATCTCCGTGAGCATGGTGACCGGTCCCTCGAGCCGCGAATCGAAGAGATCGCTGATGCTCTTGAGCTCGCGGCCGAGCTTCTTGGGGTTGTAGCCGATCCCGGTCAGGCCGCTCTGCCACGGCAGGGTGTACTTGCGGCCGGGGTCGAACTCCACGTTCGCCAGGGTGGGGCCGAGGTTGCTGGCGTTGGGGACATTGGACCTGTCGATCTCCTGGACGTATCCCCGGCGAATCATGCGGGCGGCCATCCAGTCGGTCAGTACGACGATGTCCCGGCCGGTCGCCCGGCCGGCCTTGAGCATCGGCTCGATCTGCCCGAAGAACTCGTCGTTGTCGTTGATGTCCTCGGTGTAGCTGACCGAGATGCCGGTGTCCTTCGAGAAGCGGTCGAGGCTGGGCCGCTTGTTCTCGTCCCTCTCGTCCCGGTCGATGTACAGCGGCCAGTTCGAGAAGCGGAGCGCCGTGGGGTTCGGCGGCTTCTCGGCCCTTGTCCGGCAGGCCGCGAGCAGCCCGGACCCGGCAATCGCGGCGCCCCCGAGGCCCGCCGCGCGCAGGAAGCCGCGACGGCTCAGCGGGCCGCGGTCGCGGAACGCCGGGTCGTCGGCGTCGTAGGGGTTCGTCATCACCGCATCCCTTCCGGGGGGCACACAGACGGTAGGCGACCTGCTTGGGGTTGACTGGCCGCAGGCGCATCCATCTCCAGCTGGCCAGCAGACCAACACGTGGGAGCCCCGATGACCACGACGCCCGGCGCGCTGTCGGCGAGCGCGCGCGACCACCTGTGGATGCACTTCACCCGAATGTCGGCGTTCGAGGACACGGACGTGCCGGTCATCGTTCGGGGCGAGGGCCCCTACATCTGGGACGCACACGGCAAGCGCTACCTCGACGGTCTCTCCGGCCTGTTCGTCGTCCAGGTCGGCCACGGCCGGCAGGAGCTGGCCGAGGCGGCGTACAAGCAGGCCAGCGAGCTGGCCTTCTTCCCGCTGTGGTCCTACGCCCACCCGCAGGCGGTGAACCTCGCCGAGCGGCTGGCCGCCCTCGCACCGGGCGACCTCAACCGGGTCTTCTTCACCACCGGCGGCGGCGAGGCGGTGGAGTCGGCCTGGAAGCTCGCCCGCAGCTACTTTCGGGCGATCGGGCAGCCCGGCCGGTACAAGGTCATCAGCCGGCACGTCGCATACCACGGTACGACGATGGGTGCCCTGTCGATCACTGGTGTACCGGGTCTCAAGCGGGACTTCGAGCCGCTGGTGCCGGGCGCGGTCAAGGTGCCCAACACGAACTTCTACCGGGCACCAGAACACGGCGACGACTACCAGGCGTTCGGCCGGTGGGCGGCCGACTCGATCGCGCACATGATCGAGTACGAGGGGCCGGAGACGGTGGCCGCGGTCTTCCTCGAGCCGGTGCAGAACAGCGGCGGTTCCATCCCGCCGCCGCCGGGCTACTTCGCCCGGGTGCGGGAGATCTGCGACCGGTACGGCGTACTGCTGGTCTCCGACGAGGTCATCTGCGCGTTCGGGCGGCTCGGGCACACCTTCGGCTGCGAGCGCTACGGCTACCTGCCCGACATCATCACCTGCGCCAAGGGCATGACGTCGGGCTACTCCCCCATCGGCGCGATGATCGCGACCGACCGGGTGATGGAGCCGTTCCTGACCGGTACGACGTCGTTCCTGCACGGGTTCACCTTCGCCGGACACCCGGTGTCGTCGGCCGTCGCGATGGCCAACCTGGACATCTTCGACCGCGAGGACCTGCTGTCGCACGTCCGGAGCAACGAAGGCGCGTTGCGGGCGACGCTGGAGCGGCTCCTCGACCTGCCGATCGTCGGCGAGGTCCGTGGCGACGGCTACTTCTACGGGATCGAGCTGGTCAAGGACAAGGACACCCGCGAGACCTTCGACGCCGAGGAGTCCGAGCGGCTGCTGCGCGGCTTCCTGTCCAGGGCGCTGTTCGACGCCGGGCTCTACTGCCGGGCCGACGACCGCGGCGACCCGGTGGTCCAGCTGGCCCCGCCGCTCATCTGCGGGCAGGAGCACTTCGACGAGATCGAGGCGATCCTGCGCTCGGTCCTCACCGAGGCATGGTCGCGGGTCTGAGCTCTCCCGCGGCGGCGTACCGCCGGCTCTCGTTCTGGCTCGACACGGTCCCGGGGTCGCTGACGCCCCGGCCGTCGCTGGACCGGGACCTCGACGTGGATGTCGCGATCGTCGGGGCCGGCTACACGGGTCTGTGGACGGCGTACTACCTGGCGCTGGTCGACCCGTCGCTGCGCATCGCCGTGGTCGAGAAGGAGGTCGCCGGCTTCGGGGCGTCGGGGCGCAACGGCGGCTGGTGCTCGGCGCTGTTCGCGGCGTCGAAGGCCAAGGTGGCGCGGGTCAGCGGCCGGGACGGCGCGATGGCCCTGCAGCGGGCGCTGTTCGCGACCGTGGACGAGGTCGGCCGGGTGGCCGCGGCCGAAGGCATCGACTGTCACTACGCCAAGGGCGGCACGGTGGTCCTCGCCCGTACGACGGTGCAGGCCGCGCGGCTGTACGCCGAGGTCGACGAAGAGCGCTCCTGGGGTTTCGGCTCGGACGACGTCCGGTGGCTCTCCGCGGCCGAGGCGTCGGCAAGGGTGGCGGCCACCGGCGTGCTCGGCGGTGCCTACACGCCGCACTGCGCGGCGCTGCACCCGGCCCGGCTGGTCCGCGGCCTGGCCTCGGCGGTGGAGCGCCGCGGGATCACGATCTACGAGCGGACGCCGGCGCGTGGACTCGGTGACCGGGTGGTCGAGACGCCGGGCGGGCGGGTGCGAGCGGAGGTCGTCGTACGGGCAACCGAGGGGTACACGGCAACCCTGCCGGGGCTGCGAAGGGCGATCGCGCCGGTGTACTCACTGATGATCGCGACGGAGCCGCTGCCGACATCGTTCTGGTCGTCGGTCGGCTGGCGGAACCGGGAGACGCTCACCGACGGTCGCCACCTCATCATCTACGCCCAGCGGACAGCGGACAACCGGATCGCCTTTGGCGGCCGCGGGGCGCCGTACCACTTCCGCTCCGGGTGACGCCCGGCTTCGACCGCGAGCCACGGGTGTTCGCCGAGCTGCAACGCTCGCTGGTCAAGCTCCTCCCCGACCTGCGCGACGCCGAGGTCACGCACCGGTGGGGCGGCCCCTTGGGGATCCCCCGGGACTGGTTCAGCTCCGTCGGCCACGACCGCGCGGCCGGCACGGCCTGGGCGGGCGGCTACGTCGGTGACGGCGTGGCGACCTCCAACCTGGCCGGGCGGACGCTGGCCGACCTGATCGTGGGCCGCGAAACCGAGCTCACCGGCCTGCCGTGGGTGGGCCACCGGTCGCCGCCGTGGGAGCCGGAGCCGCTGCGCTGGCTCGGCGCGAACGTCGGCCTGCGGCTGATGTCGGTCGCCGATGCAGTCGAGAACCGGACCGGCCGGCCGTCGAGGTCCGCCGCGGCGTTCTCGCGGATGGTGGGGGGCTGAGGCGTACCGTTCCGGCGCCGTACGGAGAGGTCAGCCGGGAGGTCGTCGTGTCGGTACCGGACTCGCGCCAGATCACCGTGGTCGGAATGGGCACGGCCACCGCCGCGCCGGACGCGGTGTCGCTCCAGCTGGGCGCCGAGACGCGGGGGGGCAGCCCGGCGGCCGCCCTCCAGGACTGCGCGCAGGCCTTGGCCGCCATGGCGGCGGTTCTGCGGGAGCAGGGTGTCCCTGAGACGGCCCTGCGCACGGGCACGCTGAACGTCCAGCCGGAGTGGCAGCACCGCGGGATGGACGACGCCCCCCGGGTGGTCGGCTACCAGGCGTCGACCACTCTGGCGGTCACCGTCCGCGACCTCCCCAACGCCGGCTCGCTGGCGACCGCGGTGCTGGCGGCGAGCGGCGATGCCGCACGCCTGCACTCGCTGCAGTTCGTGGTCAGCGACCCCTCGGGTCCGGCCAGCTCCGCTCGGGCCGCCGCGTACGCCGACGGTCGTGCCAAGGCGGAGCACTACGCCGAGCTGGCCGGCGTCGAGCTCGGTGAGCTGCTGTCGCTGTCCGAACGTGTGGAGGGTGGCCACCGGCCCGCCGAGATGCTCGCCGCCTTCGCCTCCGCCCAGTCGGCGCCAGCTCTGCACATGTACGCCGGCGAGAACGCGATCAACGCCGTCGTCACGGCGAGCTGGGCGCTCCGCTAGTCGCCGTCCGAGGCCCGGCCGATTGCCCGGCTCGCTAGCGTTAGCGTTCCAGGTGTCCAAGCACGGCTACCGAAAGGCCGCAACGGAAATGGTTAAGAGGACCAACTCTCCGTCAGCGTCGTAAGTGCCGTAGATGCTATAGAAAGAAGCGGAGAGAACTAAAGAAAGAAGCCGAGGAGTTATGATGGTGGACAAGACAGCACTAAGTGACCCGAAGAATGTGCAGATGGAACTGGTGCCCGACGACGACGGGCCGAAAGCCTGGACGGCTGCACAGCGGGATGCCGTGCTGGGCGGTGGCGACCTGCCTCCAGTGGTCCCAAAGAAGAGCGGCGCGCCGTAGTAGCAGTCTGGCTAGGGCTGGTCGCACAGGTGTTCGAGTACCATGTTGCCTCATGGAGGTGATGACCATGGCTACCAATAGCGGGAAGGGATATCGCGTCGGCGCGGTGAGGCGCCGCAGCGAGTTCAAGCACCCCAACGGCACCATCGTAAAGCGAGACACCGAAACCGGAAGGATCTTGAACGTGAGCGACGGACCCCATAAGGGAGTTCGGGACGAGAAGTAGCCCCTACTCGGGCGGCAGCACCGCCATCCAGCAGACGACGCCAACCTCGTCGGGCGTGATCGGGTCGAGCGCCGGCGGCGGCGGCACGGGCGTCAGCCCGTAATCCCGAACGATCCGGACCACCTGCTCGGCAGCCTGGTCGCGACTGACCGTGCGCGCAGCCAGTTCCCGTTGCACGTCGGCCAGCGCCGACTTGACGGCCGCGTCCCGGGGTACGGCGAGCAGCTCGTCCGCCTCCTCCGCGCCCGGTGGGAGCGCTACCGAGGGGTCTCTCAGCAGGTTGAGGGCAAACCGCTGGGACGGCGGCAGCCGATCCTCGGCCTGCGCCGGATCTGCGCGGGCATTGTGCTCGGCCACGATGTCGTCGGCCGCCAGTCGCCAAGCCTCCTCGAGGCCGGCTGGCACATCGGCCGGGGGCGCCGACCCCGGCTCGATGCGGCGCAGCATCGCCAGCTCGTCGGCGTCGACGTCCGACTCACGCACGTACCGCCAGTAGCGCCGCCCCTGCGGCGTACGGCAGGCGAAGAAGACGCCGGCCGGACCCCGGGACGGGACGTCCGGCCCCTGCTGAAAGGCCGCGCCGATCCCCCACGGCAGGGCGCGCAGCCGGGCGATCTCGCCTTCGGCGGCCACGCGGAGCAGCAGTGCACGCAGCTGTTCGCCGGCGAAGCTGCCTCCTGCGTCGTCTCCCTCTGCGAGCAGCGATACGTCCTCCTGGTCCAGCCGCTCGGCGAAGGCGCTCAGGTCGGCGTAGTTCTGGCCCTCGATGGCCTGCTCCTGGAGCACGTCGGACTCCATCCCGAACACGCCGGCTGCCACGATCTTGGCCTGGATGCGGGCCTCCAGGCGGAGCAGCAGTTCCAGGTCGCCGGGCGCCGGCAGCATCGTCGTCAGCCGGACCTCGGCATGCGGTGAGCGCAGCCGGATGACGCGGCCGTTGCGCTGCACCACCCGTTGCGGGTTCCACGGCATGTCGTAGGAGATGACGGCGCCGGCCTGCTGCAGGTTCTGCCCTTCGGAGACCACGTCGGTGGAGAGAAGGAGGTCGACCTCGCCGGCGGGCGGTCGGTAGCCCGGCTCGACCACCGTCTCGGGCGCCAGCCGCGCCAGCATGGCGGTCCGCTCGTCTGGGCTCGTGCGGCCACCGATGATCACCACCCGGTCCCGGTGCTCGCCCAGCGCGGCATCCAGATGGCGGTCGAGGTAGTCGACGGTGTCGCCGTACGTCGCGAAGACGCACACCTTTCCCGGTGTCTCAGCCAGCACGCCGGCGAGCAGCGCGAGCTTGGGGTCGTCGTCGGCACGCAGCTCGGACAGCGTGCCGGCAACGGTGCGCAACAGCACCAGGTCAGCAGCGACATGTTCCCGGTAGACCGGCTCGAACTCCTCGACGGGACGCGTCTCCTCGTCCAGCCCCACCTCGTCGAGCCAGCTCGACAGCGCCGTATCGGCGCTCTCGGCCGCCGCCATCTCCCGGAGGGCGCCCAGGGACGCGACGTGGCCTGCCTCCCAGGCCTCCAGGAACGCCTCGTGTACCGCGATCATTCGTCGCACGGTGGCCAGGCACGCCGACCAGCAGGACTCGAACCGTTTCAGTACGGCGGACTGCAGCAGCCCCGCCAGCGCCCGTTCCCGAGTGTCGTCGGCCACCCCGGCCTCGTACGCCGTCGGGCGGTAGCGCGCCATCGTCAGCGCGCCGATTCCCCCGGCAACGGTGCTGAGCAGACCGGGATGGGCAGCGTCGGCGTCGTACCGGCGGGTCTGCAAGATCGGTGTCGGGAAGCGCAGTGGAGTGCCGTCCGGGAAGGTGGCGTCCGGGTAGTTCTCGACGATGAACGCGCGGTCCCGGCGGACGCTGACGGCGTCGGCGAGCGGGAAGAGGCGGTCGGGGTCGAGCTGCTCGGCGTCGCGCTCGTTGGCGCCGGCGGCGAGGAACTCGCCGCGGATCGAGTCGATGCCCACGCCGGTCAGCGCGCGATCGTGCCGGGCGAAGAGCATGACCAGGTTGAACAGGTCCCAGAGCCCGTTGTTGATGGGCGTTGCCGTCAGCAGCACGGCGTCCTTCCGCTCACCGCCGAGCAGCCTGGTCATCGCCCGGTACCAGGTGTTGTCGGCGTTGCGCAGGGCGTGCGCCTCGTCGACCACGACCAGGCGGTAGGAGTCCTTCGCCACCCGCAGCCGTCGGCCGGCGTCGCGGCCGGGGTCGGCCAGCTGCTCGTCGCTGGCGAGCTCCTGGTAGGAGACCACCTGCGCCGGCAGCCGGGTCTGCGCAATCCGGCGCTCCCACATCTCGCGCAGCTGAGCCGGCGCGACGACCAAGGCGTGCCGACCCTGCCGGAGGGCGTACTCCTCGATGAGCGCCAGCCCGACCTCGGTCTTTCCGGTGCCGACTCCGTCCGCGTAGACCACGCCGTGGTGGCGCTCGAGGATCGCCCGAGCCCGCGCGTAGCCGTCACGCTGCACCTGGCCCAACGCGACCCGGGAGTCGGGCGGCGTCGGCGGGGTCGGCGTCTCGAACAGCTCCTCGCCGTAGAGCTCTAACAGGGCACGGAGGTAGACGTCCTCCGGCGTGACCAGCGACGGGGCCGGGAAGAGCAGGCCGCGCAGATCGTCTTTGTACGGCGCCGCCTCGTCCCAGAGCCGGTCGAACCAGGCCAGCGCCTGCCTGGCGACGTCCGGCTGGTAGTCGACGAGACCCAGCTCGAGGTTGTGCTGCAGGCCCGCCCGGGTGAGGTTGGCCGAGCTGACGAGGGCTGCCCGCCCATCTGCAACGTCGCCCAGCAGGTAGGCCTTGCCGTGCAGGAACGTTCGGGTGTAGCGGCGCACCTGTACGTCGTCGCGGGCCAGAAAGGCGTCGACCGCGGCCAGCACCGACGCGGCCCGGCTCGGCGGGAAGCGGGAGAAGTCCCGCTCGTCCCGCAGGGCGGCCAGCTGCTCGGAGAACCGGTGGGCGGGCAGCTCTGCGTCCAGGCCAGGGTTGGGCGCCGCGCCGAGCAGGATGCGGGTCGAGCGGCCGGGCCGGGCGGTGGTGGCGAGGAGCTGGAGCCCGCCGAGGTTGACGTAGCCCGTGGCGACGGAGAGCGGATGCTTCTCCGCCGTGTCGTCAAGGAGATAGCGCAGGGCCTCGGCGTGCTCAACGGTGTTGTTGTCGACCAGGAACGGTCGCGAGGTTAGCTGCACAGCGCCGCCATCTCCCGCCGCAGCGCCGCCCGGTGCTCCTCTCCAACGGCGTCCAGGGTGAAGTCCTGCAGAACGACTTCCATGTCCTCAGCCGCAAGCCCGTACGCGACAGCGACCAGGGCGTCCACCCGGGCCCGCATGGCGATCCTTTCGTCGGCGGTGAGCGGGCGTACCGCGACGCCGCAAGCCTCGGCCACCTCCGCGAACCGCTGGTCCGCGCAGGACAACCGGGCGCCCAGATCGACGAGCTCCTCGTACGCCGGGTCGTCGAGCTTCGGCACGGTCAGCAGCTCGAGGATGAAGAAGTTGACATGGGTCTCGACGAACCGGCGGGCCTGCCAGTCGAACGGCAAAGAGTTCAGCACCGCGCAGCAGGCGGCTCTGGCTTCGTGCCCGCCGTCGACGAAGGCCAGGTACGGCGCCGTGTTGGTCAGGAAGGTCTGTGGTTGGATCAGGCTGGCCCGCACGGTGCGTGAGTCGGTTGCCCGGCTGACATCACGGAAGGCGAGTCGCACGGCACCCACCTCGGCTGCCACCGCCGCAGCCCGGACGGACACCGCAACCTCGGTTGCCAGCACCGAGTCGGCGCCGGGGCGCGGCTTCCGCGCCTTGCGCAACGCCGCCGCCGTGGGCGGACACCAGCGTGCCTCCGCGCCATGGGGGTCATGCTGGTCGAACGACCCGCCCTTCCACAGCGCCCAGCCCTGCCTCTTCCCCTCCCACAGTGCCTTGTCGGCGGTCTCATGGAACTCGGCCACCGGAAAGCACCGCCAGCGCCCGCCACCACGCGCCAGAGGCCCCTCCCCCTGGATCGTGGCCAGCACCGCCGCGGCCGGCTGGGACGGCAGCAGCGGTACGACGTAACCAGCGCCCATCGCGGACGTCGGCAGCCGGATCCCAGTGCCTTCAGACTGGCGGGCGAAGGCCTCCGCTGACGCCGCGACACCGGCCACTTCCACCTCGTGTCCCTCGTCCGGCATTGCTGCGGCAGCGGCAAGCAGAGCGACCGTGTACTGGCCGTGCGTCTCGAACATCCACAAACGGCTGTTGAGGAGGAAGTCGATCCGTTCCACCCGGTTGCTGCCGAACAGCCACCTTCGAAACCCACGCGAGCCCGCCGTCAAGAATGTGCTTCTCGGCAGCACGACACCGAGGCGGCCGCCGTTGGCCAGGAGGGCGCGATAACGCTGGCAGAAGAACTTGTAGAGGTCGGGGTCACCGACGCTGCGCTCGTAACCGCCGGCCGGTCCGAGGAACTGCCGCAGCAGCGCGGTACGGCGCTGCTCGACGACCAGCTCGCCGGCCAGCCCAGGCCGCTCCGCCTTGACCCTGGAGAGCGCGAGCACTCGATCGACGGCGGCCAGCCCACGTAGCCGAGGTGAGTAGCGGGCGTAGAACGCCAGCTCCTCGACGGTCACCTCCTCCCATGGCGGGTTGCCGATGACGACGTCGAACCCCGGCCGGTCACCCGCGAAGACCTCGGGAAAGGCCAGCGGCCAGTGCAGGACGCGCAGCTGGTCGCTCACCTCGCTGGCCGCGACGGGCAACTGAACCGCTCCAGAGATGAGCTCCAGCGGCGCCGTCTCGACCAGCTGCCGAGCCTTCGGCACGCCGAGCGGACCGGCCGTCCAGGCGTCGTACAGGCGTCGTACTCCCTCGGTGGCCCTGTGCAGGTCCGCATCGGCAGCGCGACTGGCGGTCACTTCGTCCGGCGTACGGTCGGTCAGCTCCGAGAGGCGAGCGGCGTCGGCGGCCGCCGCGGCGATCGCGTCCTCCACGGCGTCCGCGTAGATCGGGCGCATGCCGTGGTGGCTGGCGGCGTTGAGCACCGTCGGGTCGGCGACGCCGATCAGCGCGTCGCCCACCTGGACGTTGTGGCCGAGGTAGGCCAGCGAGAGTCCTGGAACGAACGAGGCCAGCCACAGCGAGAGCCGGGCGACCTCCGCCCCCATCGGGGACAGGTCCACGCCGTACACGCACCGCTTCAGGACCAGGCGATGGAGCAGGTCGGCATGGTCGATCCGGGCGCCCTGACTCGCACCGCCGGCCGCAGCGCGCAACATCTCCAGCTCGTCGCGCACGGCGGGCAGCGGCGCCTCGGCGAGGAACCGGTCGATGCGCTCGGCCATCCGGTGCAGCGCCACGGTGAGGAAGTGGGCACTTCCACACGCCGGATCGAGCACCCGAAAGCGGAACAGGCTCGCCGCCGCCGATGCCGGATCCGTCTCCGCAGTCGCGCGGACCCGGTCGAGGTGCTCCTCCAACGACGGCAGGACCGCCCGCTGGACCAGGTGCTCGACGAGGGCGCTGGGCGTGTAGTAGACACCCGACGCCTTGCGCCCACCGGTATGGGTCTGCCAGAACAGCTGCCCGGTCTGGACGACGACGTCGGCGCCCTTCTTCGCCGGTGAGTAGATGAGCTCCTTGCGGGCTCCACTCCCCCGGGCGTAGAGCCCAAGATCGACGTCAGCCAGGGTGAGCTGCAGGGAGAGCAGCCCCTCGTAGAGGTTGCCGAGGTGGCCGATCTCGAGGCTCGAGTAGTCGACGCCGCTGCCGGTTGCGGGATCGCGGCCGAGTGCCGCCAACGCTCCGCCGAAGGCGTCGTTCGGGACGCTGGCCCGCTCGAGCAGCGCCGCTCCCGGCAGAGCCGACGGTGCGAACAGGTCGCCGTTGTACGCAGGAACTCCGGCCGCGGTGTCGCCCGTACGGAGCGCGCGGACGAGCACGCCGAACCGGTCCCACAGGCTGGTGGCCCGCGGGTCGAGGCCGCCGAGGGAGTCGGCGGCCTCCTCGGCCAGCGTCGTGAGCGCATTGGCCCGGTAGGCCTGGTGGTCGATCGGCAGGTAGCCCGAGCTCTCGGCGTACAGGACGAACAACGCGCGGAAGACCCACGTGAGGCAGGCGTCCTGGACGTCGCGCCGTACGCCTGGGTCACTGAGGTCACCACCTTGGGCGGACACCCACGCACCGATGCCGCCGGCCAGCTGGGGCAGCACTCGGGCGCGGATCTCGTCGTCAAGACGCGCGCGCAGCTCGGCGCCGAACAGCCGGGCCTGCTCGACGAGCCGTCCGAAGAGGCCACCCCGGGCCAGGGACGCCGGCGCGAGCAACGCGAGAAGCGGTCGGTCTTCGGGCCGCAAATCGGCCGCGTCGAGCTCGAGGAAGCTGGTGGTCGTCGCTGCGGCACCCGGCTCGGCGTTGACGCCGCTGCGGAACAGCCGGAGTCGGCTGCCGCTGGCCAGTGCGCCGTACGCGACTCCCTCCGTCCGGCAGTCGACGGCCAAGGTGCCCTCGGGCGGTCGGCCATCACTGTCCAGCCGTGCGAAGGCCGCGGTGTCGGCCAGCGGGTGTACGACGAGGGTGGGTGCCCCCTCGGCTCGGGCCAGCCAGCCGCGCTGGCGCCGACGCTCGAGCGCATAGCCCAGGCCGGTCAGCAGCGCGCGCCAGTCCGGCGATGGGGGCAGTACGCCCACGGCCTCCTCGAGCGTCCGCCAGTCCGGCGTGGTTCGGAGGCGGACCAGCAGCAGGTGCCGAGTGAGCAGATCCTTGACGACAAGGCCCGGTACGCCGGCCTCGTCGAGCCGCTGCAGCTCCTCGCTGACCTCCCGCGCCGCGGTGAGGCGGGAGGCGGAGGAGATGCGCTGCAACAGGGTGGCGAGGCGGTCGACCGGTATCTCCCGGACCGCCGACCGGTCGTCCGTCGGTCCGAGCGCCCGAACCAGACCGCCGGCCTTCGGCGAGTCGTGCACGACGAGCACGGGCGTTGCCCGTCCTTGACTGCGCTCGCGCCAAGCCTTCCGAAGGCCCTGGTCGCTTCCGTCGCGCGTGAGCGCGACCTCGACCGGGCCACCGGTGACGACAGAGATCACCGCACCGTTGGTGGCCGGCGGGCGGCCACCCAGCGTCTCCATCAAGTCGGCGGCGTTCACCGCCGGCACCACCACCGGCTCATGCCGCCACCGTAGCGAGGGGCAGTGACGGAGCTGGCACCTGGATAGAACGGGCATGCATCGAGGTTGCGGCCCCGACATGGCATGGCGGCAGTACTGGACGGGATCTGTTGATCGTTCCCATCTTCCCCAGGGACCGCGTAGGCAGCGTGTCCTCGGGCACAGGGCGATGCGGGCGGCTTGGCTTCAGCCGCGGCTTGCCGGCACAGCAGGGCGACCACTCGAGCGCTGGCAGGCCGCGTAGCCTGCCAGCGATGCATCTGCTCGGGGCTTCCTTTCGCCAGTTCAAGCGATTCACGCACCTGTCGATCACGGAGGTTCCAGCCGACGCGGTCCTCGTTGTCATGGCAGGACCCAACGGGACGGGGAAGTCATCGGTCTTCGATGGCTTCCGAACGTGGCAGGGCAGGTACCTTGGCTCCCTTACGGACCCTCTATACTTCGACAAAGCAGAAGGTCACATCGCAGAACAGCTGGTTCAACGAGTTGATGTGCAGTTCGACGAGACGGTGGCGGACGTCGAGGCGGCTAAGAGGGCCATATACGTTCGTACTGCCTACCGACACGAGCCTGACTTCACCACGTCTGCGATCAATCAGATGCCGCGGTTACTCGACTTGCCTCGACCATACAGAATGATAGATCAGGAAACATCTGTCTCGCAGAACTACCAACAGCTGGTTGGTCAGACAGTTGCAGGGTTGTTCAATCCGGCGAACGACGCCCTGGCAGTGCGGGACTTGCGCCATCTCCTCATCGGCGACATACGGGCTTCCATGAGCCGAGTGTTTACAGATCTACATCTGGAGGGTGTACTTGACCCGGTTAATGCCGGCTCCTTCTATTTCCAGAAGGGACTTAGTCGGGGCTGGCATTATAAGAATTTGAGTGGCGGAGAGAAGGCGGCTTTCGACCTCCTGCTGGACTTCCTGATCAAACGACCAGCCTACAACAATACGGTGTACTGCATCGATGAGCCCGAGGTTCACCTTAATACACGGGTCCAGGGTCTGCTCCTTCGCGAACTGCTCCGCCTCCTGCCATCGACGTGCCAGCTGTGGATTGCAAGCCACTCTATCGGAATGATGCGAGAGGCTTGGAAACTACACCGCGAGGGATGCTCCGTCGCATTCCTGGAGTTTGGGGAGTCAGATTTCGACGAACCGGTCACCATGACCCCCCTCATCCCGACTCGTCAATTCTGGGCGCGGACGCTGAGCGTTGCGATCGGCGATCTGGCCGATCTCGTAGCTCCGCGGGAGGTGGTGCTTGTGGAGGGCAGGCCGCGCATGGCGGGAGACAGCCGCGGCAATGTGGAGTTCGATGCGCGATGCTTCCGAACCATCTTTGGTACGAACCGGCCCGAAAGCGGATTCGTCTCGGTGGGCGGATCCGCGGAGGTGGAGAGTGACCGGCTGGCTCTCGGAGAGGGCATACAAGCTCTGGTGCCCGGGGCATCGGTAATCCGCCTAATAGATCGCGATGCGCGCACGGATCAACAGGTCGAAGATCTCCGGCGGGATGGATGTCGGGTCCTCGCTGAGCGAGACTTAGAGAACTACCTCCTCTCAGACGAGATGATCCGAAAGTTGTGTGCCGAGCAAGGACAGGTGGGGACGGCCGATGGCATCGTGGGTGAGAAGGCTCGCTTGCTCTTAGAAGGGATCTCACAGGGAAGGCCAAACGATGACGTTAAGGCCATTGCCGGCCAACTTTACGAGATTATCAAGCGCACTCTGTCGCTTGCTCAGCCCGGCAGCAACAGGAGCGCCTTTTTGTCGGACGTGATGGCGCCGCTTGTGACGCAAGATTCAGACACATACGTCCGGTTGGAGCAGTCAATCTTCGGCTGACGCCTTCCGACAAGCCGCGAACGCAGTAGCGCCTTCTGCGTCTCTGTACGTTTGCCGCCCTGGCAGTTGAGCAGGTTCACTATCACCTCTCCGTCATCACCGTGGATACCGCGGCGGCCAGCCGGTCGCGTTCTGGTTCTGGCAGCCAGTCCGACTCCTCCTTGGCCAGGTACGCGAAGATCCCTGGGCCCCGTCGGTCGGCGGGCAGGTCGGGCACCCGCGGCACCACGTGGAAATGCAGGTGCTCGAAACCCTCGGCCTCGGCGAAGAGCGCGACGTAGGTCTTCGCGCAGCCGGTCACCTCGGCGAGGGCAGCGGAGAGCCGCCGCAGCAGCGGCCCGAGCGCTGCGGCCTCGGCCGGCGTCAGCTCGGCCAGGCTGGTGATGTGCCGCTTGGGGAGCACGACCAGCCAGCCGGGCAGCGTGCTGCTGAGCGCATGGGCGACCCGCCAGCGACCGTCGTCGTACACCCGCTCCCGCGGCGGCAGGTCCGCGCCGGCGGCGTTCATCCGACAGGAGTAGCAGCCGATCACGGGCCGGCCGCCGCCAGCTGGCCGCAGGCGCCGTCGATCTCACGCCCCCGGGTGTCCCGGACGGTCGTGGCCACGCCGTGCGAGCGCAGCACGCGGACGAACTTCCGCTCGTCCGCCGGCCGGGACGCCGTCCAGGCACTGCCCGGTGTCGGGTTGAGCGGGATCAGGTTGACGTGCACGAGGTGCCCGCGCAGCAGCCGGCCGAGCAGGTCGGCTCGTTCGGTGGAGTCGTTGACGTCGCGGATCAGGGCGTACTCGATGCTCACCCGCCGCCCGGTGCGGTCGGCGTACGCCCAGGCGGTGTCGAGCACCTCGGCGACCGGCCAGCGCCGGTTGACCGGCACCAGGGTGTCGCGCAGCTCGTCGTCCGGCGCGTGCAGGCTCACGGCCAGCGTGATCTGCAGGTTCTCCTCGGTCAGGCGGCGCATCGCCGGCACCAGGCCGACCGTTGACAGCGTGACCGAGCGCTGCGAGAGGCCCAGGCCGGCGGGTGCGGCATCGGTAAGCCGCCGTACCGCGCCCAGCACCGCGGCGTAGTTGGCCAGCGGCTCCCCCATGCCCATGAAGACCACGTTGCTGACCCGCCCCGACCCCCCGGCGATCTCGCCGCGGGCCATCACCCGGGCGCCGGCAACCACCTGCTCGACGATCTCGGCCGCCGACAGGTTGCGGGTCAGCCCGGCCTGCCCGGTCGCGCAGAACGGGCAACCCATGCCGCAGCCGGCCTGGCTCGAGACGCACACCGTCGTACGGTCCGGGTAGCGCATGAGCACCGACTCCACCAGCGTGCCGTCGACACCGCGCCAGAGCGTCTTGCGGGTGGCGCCGCCGTCGCAGCCGATGTGCCGGAGGGGCGTGAGCAGCGGCGGCAGCAGCTCGGCCGCGAGCCGACTCCGCACGGCGACCGGCACGTCCGTCATGGTCGCCGCGTCGTCGGTGAGGCGGGCGAAGTAGTGCCGGGAGAGCTGGTCGGCGCGGTATGCCGGCTCGCCGAGTGCCACGACCGCCGTACGCCGCTCCTCGGCGGTCAGGTCGGCCAGATGCCGCGGCGGCTTGGCGACGGGCGCCGTCAGGCTCAGCTCGGCGACCGGGGTGGACATCCCGCGATCCTCTCACCGCCGGCGCCATGACCCAGCCGGCCGAGTGGACGGTCACGCTCTTGATCCAGGGAGCGAGAGCCCGCCGGGTGGGGTCCGCGGCTCCCTGGGTCACCCGGCGGCCGGGCGCCGTGGCAGTCAGGATCGCGCGACGAACAGCGACAGCAGCAGCCAGACGACCGGCGCGGTCGGGAGCAGCGAGTCCAGCCGGTCCATCAGGCCGCCGTGGCCAGGCAGCAGGGTGCCCATGTCCTTGATGCCGGTCCGCCGCTTGATCAGGGACTCGCCGAGGTCGCCGAGGGTCGCCGTAACCGCGACCACCAGCCCCAGTACGACGCCCTGCCAGGCCGAGCCCGGCAGCAGCAGCGTCGTCGCCACCACGCCGGCGACCACGCTGGCGGCGACCGATCCGGCGAATCCCTCCCAGGTCTTGCCGGGACTGACTCCGGGCGCCATCCGGTGCCGGCCGAGCAGCACACCGGCGGCGAAGCCTCCGACGTCGCTGGCCACCGTGAGCAGCACGAACGTCACCACCCGGCGGCCGCCGTCCGGGGGCGCGGTCAGCAGCAGCGCGAAGCCGGCGAGAAAGGGCACGTACGCCGCCACGCCTGCGGCCGCGACCACGTCGCGACCGGCTCCCGATCGTGGTCCGGCAAGCCGCCAAACCGTGGCGCCGGCCACGGTCACCAACAACCCCCAGGCCAGCCCGGCGAAGCCCTCGCGGTAGGCACCGACAGGCATGAGGGCGGCGCCGGCGAGCAGCGGCACCAGCGGCGGGCACAGTCCCCGCACCCGCAGTGCCGACACCAGCTCCCACGCGCCCACTCCGACGGCGAGCGCGGCGACGACCACGAACGCCGGCTTGTAGGCCAGCAGCGGTACGACGACCAGCGCCGCCAGCGCAACGCCCACCGCGATGGCGACCGGGAGGTCTCGACCGGCCCGGCCGCGGCCCTTCCCAGGGACGCCGCTGGGCGGCGCGGGGGCCTGCTCGATGGGCACGGGTGTCGAGGCTAGGCCTGCGTCGTCCTACGACAGGTCGCCGTCAGACCTCGAGCAGCTCGGCTTCCTTGTGCCGCAGTGCCTCGTCGACCTGCGCGACGTAGCCGTGCGTGGTCTCCTCGAGGTGATTCTCGGCGCGGCGGACGTCGTCCTCACCCGCCGCACCGTCCTTGGCAATCTTCTCGAGGGCGTCCTTGGCGTGCCGGCGGATATTGCGGATCGACACCCGGCCGTCCTCGGCCTTGTGCCTGGCCACCTTGACGAGGTCTCGACGCCGCTCCTCGGTGAGCTGCGGAAAGACCACCCGGATGATCGAGCCGTCGTTGGTGGGGTTGACCCCCAGGTCGCTGTCCCGAATGGCGCGTTCGATTGACCCCAGCGAGCTCTTGTCGTACGGCGACACGATGGCCATCCGCGGCTCGGGCACGGTGAGGGAGGCCAGCTGGTTGATCGGCGTGGTGGCGCCGTAGTAGTCCACGACCAGCTTCGCGAACATCGCCGGTGTGGCCCGGCCGGTGCGGATCGTGGCCAGGTCCTCCTTGGCCACCCCGACGGCCTTGTCCATCTTCTCCTCGGCCTCGAGGAGGGTGTCGTCGATCACGGGGACTCCCGAAGAACGGTCACGAGGAGGTGGGCGCGACGAGGGTACCGATCTTCTCACCGCGGGTCGCCCGGACGATGTTGCCCTCGGTCATCAGGTCGAACACGACGATCGGCAGGCCGTTGTCCATGCACAGGCTGATCGCGGTCGCATCCATGACCTTGAGGCGGCGGCTTAGCACCTCGCTGTAGGTGAGCGAGTCGAACCGTACGGCGGCAGGGTTGGTCTCCGGGTCGGCGTCGTACACCCCGTCGACCCGGGTGCCCTTCAGCACCGCCTCGGCACCGATCTCGAGAGCGCGCTGGGCGGCGGCGGTGTCCGAGGAGAAGAAGGGGACGCCGAGTCCGGCGCCGAAGATCACAACTCGGCCCTTCTCGAGGTGCCGGATCGCACGGCGCGGAATGTAGGGCTCGGCGATCTGGCCCATCGCGATAGCCGTCTGGACCCGGGTCTCGACGCCCGCCTTCTCGAGGAAGTCCTGCAGCGCCAGGCAGTTGATGACGATGCCGAGCATCCCCATGTAGTCGGCGCGGGCGCGCTCCATGCCTCGCTCGGCGAGCACCTGACCGCGGAACATGTTGCCGCCGCCGATGACGACCGCAACCTCTACCCCGTTGCGGACCGTCCGGGCGATCTGCCCGGCCATGTAGCCGACCGTCTCGGGGTCGATACCGAGCGCCTCGCCGCCGGCGAAGGCCTGTCCGGAGAGCTTGAGCAGCACCCGGTTCCACACCGGTGGGTCGGCGTACCCGCCGGTGGCTGCCGAATCGTCGACCGAATCGTCGGAACCGGTCACGCTGCGGCCTCCTTGCCAGTCGCGGTCCGGTGCAGTCTGCCCCACGCCGCCGTCAGCCCTGGCCCACCCGGAAGCGGGCGAACCGGCGTACGGCGATCTTCTCGCCCAGGGTGGCACCGTTCTCGTCCAGCAGTGCCTGGATCGTCTTCTTGTTGTCCTTGACGAAGGGCTGCTCGAGCAGGCAGACCGCCTTGTAGTAGCCCGCGATCCGGCCGTCGACGATCTTGTCCAGCGCGGCCGCGGGCTTGCCCTCCTCGCGCGCCGCGGCGGTGTAGATCTTGCGCTCGGACTCGATCACCTCGTTGGGCACGTCGTCCTTGCTGATGTAGAGCGGATCGGCCGAGGCGACGTGCAGCGCCAGCTCCTTGGCCAGGGCCTGGAACGGATCGGTCTTGGCCACGAAGTCGGTCTCGCAGTTGAGCTCGAGCAGTACGCCGACCGTTGGCGGCAGGTCGGGGTTGGAGCGGTGCAGGTAGGAGTGCACCAGGCCGCTGTTGGCGCTGCGGCCGCTGCGTTTCGCGACGCCGGCGAGACCCTTCTCCCGGAGATAGGACATCGCCTTGTCCATGTCGCCGTCGTTCTCGGTCAGCGCCTTCTTGACGTCCATCATGCCGGCACCGGTGAGCTCGCGAAGCTTCTTGATGTCCGCGGCGGTGAAGTCGGCCATCGCGTTGTCGTCCTCTTCTGTGGGTGCGTAGGAGCGGTCAGCCGGTCGTGGTGGCGTCGGTCGACGCCGGACCGGCCGGCTCGGGCTGCGGCTCGGCCGCATCGCCCGGCGTCGGCGGCGGTTCCGCGGCGGCGACGGGTGGGCCCGCTGCGGGCCCGTCGGCAGGCGCGGCCTCGACGGGTGGGACCTCTGCCGGCGAAGCCGCGTCGGACGGGACATCGGGGACAGCGGCGGCGACGGGTGGGCCCGCTGCGGCCGGCTCCGCCGGCTCGCCCGGCGTACCCGCCGCCGAGTCGGAGGGAGCCAGCAGCTCCCGTTCCCAGTCGGCGAGCGGCTCGTCTCCGCCTAGCTGGCCGGGCTCCGGCTTCTCGTCGTCGCGACCGGCGCCGGCGCGCGCAATGAGCCCCTCGGCGACCGCGTCGGCGATCACGCGGGTGAGCAGGCTCACGCTGCGGATCGCGTCATCGTTGCCCGGGATCTTGTAGTCGACCTCGTCCGGGTCGCAGTTGGTGTCCAAGATCGCAACGACGGGAATGCCGAGCTTGCGGGCCTCGCCGACGGCGATGTGCTCCTTCTTGGTGTCCACGATCCAGATGGCGCTGGGCACCCGGCCCATGTCCCGGATTCCACCGAGGGTGCGCTGCAGCTTCTCCCGCTCGCGGGAGAGGACCAGCGACTCCTTCTTGGTGCGCACGGTGTCGCCGCCGGTCTGCTCGATCGTCTCGAGCTCCTTGAGCCGTTGGAGGCGCTTGTGCACCGTCGAGAAGTTCGTGAGCATGCCGCCGAGCCAGCGCTGGTTGACATAGGGCATGCCCACCCGGGTGGCCTGCTCGGCGATTGCTTCCTGTCCCTGCTTCTTGGTCGCGACGAACAGGATGCTGCCGCCGTGGGCGACGGTCTCCTTGACGAACTCGTACGCCGAGTCGATGTAGCCGAGAGACTGCTGCAGGTCGATGATGTAGATGCCGTTGCGCTCGGTGAAGATGAAACGCTTCATCTTCGGGTTCCACCGCCGGGTCTGATGCCCGAAGTGGACGCCGCTCTCGAGCAGCTCCCGCATGGTTACGACAGCCATGCCGTGCCCTTCTTTGCCCGTCCCGGCAGGTGCCGGTCGGGCGCTCGGTTGTCGCGACCGCCGGGTGGCGTCCGCCCTGACGCCCGCACCGGCGTACCGCACCGGGCGAGAAACCCGGGACCGAGGGGCCGGCCCGCTCTTGGGAGCGGAAGAGGGCGTGCGAAGTCGGTCCGGCGATCCGGACCGCTGCCGGCAGTGTACGCCGTCGCTGCCGGACTCCGGACGGCAGCCGATCACCGCAGCCGGAGGCTGACCGACTCGACGGCGTGGTCAGCTCCCTTGCGCACGATGAGGTCGGCGCGGTCGTGCGTGGGGGCGATGTTCTCCCGCAGGTTGACGGCGTTGATGGTGTCCCAGATGTGCTCGGCGGTAGCGACCGCCGAGCCGTCGGACAGGCCGGCGTACCGGCGGAAGTAGGACCGCGGGTCGGCGAAGGCGGTACGCCGCAGCTCGAGGAAGCGCTCGACGTACCACCGGCGCAGGTCGGTCTCCGCCGCGTCGACGTAGACGGTGAAGTCGAGCAGGTCGGAGACGAACAGGCCGCCGTCGCGGCGGGCGACCGGAGGCTGGAGCAGGTTCAGGCCTTCAACGATCACGATGTCGGGCCGGCGGAGCACCTGCCGCCCACCCTTGCGGACGTCGTAGGCCACGTGGTCATAGACCGGTGCCGGAACCTCTTCGGCACCAGAGCGCAGCGCCAGCAGAAAGCGGATCAACGCCTTCCTGTCGTAGCTCTCCGGGAAGCCCTTGCGCTGGAGCAGCCGCCGCTGCTCCAGCGTCAGGTTGGGCAGCAGGAAGCCATCGGTCGTGACGATGTCGACAACGACCGAGCCGGTGCCGAGAAGCGCCTGCAGGATCCGCGCCGTCGTACTCTTGCCGGCGGCCACGCTGCCGGCCAGGCCGAGGACGAACGGCCGACGCTCCGCCGGCCGGCCGAGGAAGTCGGCGGTGGCCGCGGCCAGATCCAGGCCGGCCGAGCGCTGAACCCGGACCAGCTGGCTGAGCGGGCGGTAGACCTCGTCCACCTCGTTCAGCCCGACCGGCTCGTTGCGGCCGCGCAACCGGTCGAGCTCGGCGGCGTCGACCGGCGGCGGCTCTGCCGGTCCGAGCCGGGCCCACTGCGAGCGCGCAAAGACGGTGCGTGGAGCGCCGTTCACCCGCCCCTCCCATCGGTCTGTGCACATCTTTGCCGCCTCCACAGAACTCCCTGCGCGCTGTCCTGGCGCTCCGCTCCCGGTCAGGCTGTCGACAGCGACCCCGCGAGAGGAGGAAGGCCATGCGTTCGTGCTGGCGGGTCCGGCCGCGGTTGCCCGCGATCGTGGTACTCAGCCTGGTGGCCCTGTGGCCGGCTCCGGCGCTGGCCGCGTCGTCCTCGCCCTGGCGATGGCCGCTGGCCGGGGTGCCGGCGGTGCTGCGACCGTTCCAGCCGCCGCCTACGCCGTACGCCGCCGGGCATCGGGGCGTGGACCTTGCCGCACCGACCGGGGCGGCCGTGCTGTCGGCCGGGGACGGGGTCGTCGGCTACGCGGGATCGCTGGCCGGGCGGGGCGTCCTCACCGTGGTGCACGGGGCGCTGCGGACGACGTATGAGCCGGTGACCGCGCTCGTGCACGTCGGTCAACGAGTCGCCGCCGGTACGGCGATCGGGCGGCTCCAGCCGCCGAACGGTCACTGCGGCGTCGGGCGACCATGCCTGCACTGGGGGTTGCTGCGCGGCGAGGTCTATCTCGACCCGCTGGCGCTGCTCGGGCTGGCCCATTCGATCCTGCTGCCGCTCGGGGACCGACACCCAAGGGCAGAAGGCAGCCCACCACCTGTCGAGACCGGACCTGCGCGATCGATGGAGGGCACACCGGTTCCGGCCGCCGCCGCCACGTCCGGGCCGCCCACGGGCCCGCTGCCCGAGCGGCCACCGCCCTGGCTGCCGCTCGGAGGCACCGCGCTGCTGCTGGGGGCGGCCGGGCTGCTGCAGACCACCGGCCGATGGACGGGCCCTCGGAGCGGTTTCGACTAGCTACGCTGGTCGTTGAGCTTGGCGCGGAGCTGCAGGACGGCCTTGGTGTGCATCTGGCAGATCCGGCTCTCGGTGACACCCAGAACCTGACCGATCTCGGCCAAGGTCAGGCCCTCGTAGTAATAGAGGGTCACGACGATCTTCTCGCGCTCGGGCAAGGTGTTGATCGACTTCGCGAGGAGGAACTTGGTCTCCTCGGACTCGAAGCTGAGCACCGGATCCTCGGCGCGGGTGTCCTCCAGGGTGTCCACCAACGCCATCTTGTCGCCGCGCTCACCGCCCGGGGACAGCAGCTCGTCGAGAGCCACCACGTTTACGAAGGACACCTGGCTGAAGATCGCGTGCAGCTCCTCCTGGGTGATACCCAGCTGCTCGGCGACCTCGGGCTCGGTCGGCGTGCGGTGCAGCCTCGCCTCGAGGGCAGCGTAGGCCCGTTCGACCTCGCGCGCCTTGTACCGCACGGAGCGAGGGATCCAGTCGATCGCCCGCAGCTCGTCGATGATCGCGCCGCGGATGCGGCTGATGGCGTAGGTCTCGAACTTGATCGCACGGGTGATGTCGAACTTCTCGATTGCGTCGATCAAGCCGAAGATGCCGTAGGACACCAGGTCGGCCTGCTCGATGTTGGGCGGCAGGCCGACGCCGACGCGGCCGGCGACGTACTTGACCAACGGGGAGTAGTGGAGGATCAGCCGCTCCCGGACGCTCTTGTCGGCGGACTCCTTGTAGGAAAGCCACAGCGCCTCGAGCGCCCGCTCGACGTCCGTCTTCTCCAAAGCGGCGGTCTTCGCCGGGGTTGCCACCGCCTCCGCAGCCGGCTCCGCCGCCGACACGCTCCGGCGGGGGGGCGGGGTGCGAACCAGCCGCGTCGGCGCCTCGCCGGTGGCGCCGCCGTCGGGCGGCGTCATCCGGTCGAGCCTTTCGCCTTCACGCTCTGGGGTGCGCCTGATCATAAGTAGCCTTCAGTCGTTCGACGGATACGTGCGTGTAGATTTGCGTCGTTGATAGCGTAGCGTGACCGAGCAACTCCTGTACGCTTCTAAGGTCCGCTCCACCCTCCACCAGGTGCGTCGCCGCACTGTGCCGCAGACCGTGCGGACCAAGGTCGGGAGCCGCTGGCACCAACCGCAGGCGCTGGTGGACCAGGCGGCGTACCGCCCTGGGGTCGATCCGGCCGCCCCGCGCTCCGAGGAAGTATGCCGAGCCGCTCGCGGGCGTCGCCAGCGCGCGCCGACCGGCGTCCTCCCACTGCCGCACCGCCTTGGCAGCCGGTACGCCGAACGGGATGCTTCGCTCCTTGGCGCCCTTGCCCAGCACCCGCACCACCCGGCGCTCCAGATCCAGGGCCCCCAGGTTCAGTGCGCACATCTCGCCGACCCGGATGCCCGTGGCGTAGAGCAGCTCCAGCATCGCTCGATCCCGCCACCCGACCGGGTCCTCCGCCGCCGCCGCCACCGCGAGCAGCCCCGCCGCCTCGTCCTGGCGAAGCACGTCGGGCAACCGGCGGTGCCCGCGCGGCGTCCCCAGAAAGACTCCGGGATCGGTGCCGAGGTCACCGCGACGGACGAGGAACGCGGTGAAGGCCCGGGCGGCGGCGGCCCGCCGGGCGACCGTCGTGCGCGCCTTGCCGGTGCTGTGCTGCAGAGCCAGCCAGCTCCGCAGGACGCTCAGGTCGAGCCCCAGGAGCTCGCGGACCCCGGACCGGTCGGCGTGCCGCAGCAGGCTGGTCACGTCGGTCAGGTAGGCGCGCACACTGTGCGGTGACAGGCCCCGCTCGGCCCGCAGGTGGCGTTCGAAAGCGACCAGCCCGCCGGCAAGCAGGGGTGGGAGTGCGGAACTCTTCGTCGGGGCGGCCGCGGGCACGCCATCGAACGCTGCGGGTTCTCGGCCTCCGGGTCAAGCATCGCCGCCTTCCGGCGCGCCGGAAGATGCGGCGGAGCGGGCCTCCCGAGTCAGTCGCCAGCCGGTTTCGGCTCGCTCCACGAAGCCGGCCAGCTGCAACGCACCCAGGCTGCGCCGCACCGTCGGCTGGTCCACACCGGCCGTGACGGCGATCCGGGCCGGCCCGACGGCGCGAAGAGCCGGTACCGCCTCCAGCACCCGGCTGGCGTCGGGGCCGAGCCCGTCCCGCGCCTGGACCGGGCCGACGACCGGTGGTGCCAGATCCGCACCGATGCGGCCGATGCGGTCGAGCACCTCCGCAGCAGAGGTCACCAGCGTGGTGTCCGGCTCTCGCAGCAGGGCGTGGCAGCCGGCGGACATGGCGGAGGTCACGGGCCCGGGCACTGCCATGACGGCTCGGCCCAGGTCCCGGGCATGCCGGGCCGTGCTCAGAGCGCCGCTGCGGGCCGCCGCCTCGACGACTACGGTGCCCGCGGTCAGCGCCGCGATCACGCGGTTGCGGACCAGGAACCGGTGCCGCATCGGGGCGCAGCTCGGTGGGAACTCGCTGAGGATCAGGCCCTCCTCGGCCACCCGGCCGAAGAGCGACTCGTGGCCGCGCGGGTAGGCGACATCCACGCCGCACGCGAGCACGACGACGGTCGAACCACTCGTCGCCAGGGCACCGCGGTGAGCGGCCGCGTCGATCCCGTAGGCGCCGCCGGAGACCACCGTGCAGCCGCGCTCCGCCAGCTCGGCACCCAGCTCACCGGCTACATGTGCGCCGTAACCGGTTGCGGCTCGGGAGCCCACCACGGCGGCCGCGCGCAGCGTCGTCCGCCGGAGGTCGACCGGACCGCGCGCCCACAGCGCCAGCGGAGCGCCCAGGTCCGTGGCGTCCAGGTCGGCGACCGAGTCCGGCCACTCCGGATCGCCGGGGCACAGCAACCGGCCGTTGCGGCGGTGGAGTGCATGCAGGTCACGGTCCGGCTCGGTCGCCGCCACTCGAGCCAGCAGGTCGGGCGGCGCGGGTTCTCCCGTCGGCCAGACCTGCGCCTTCAGCGCCTGCCACACGACGGCGGCGCCGTAGTGACCGACACGCTCGAGCAGGTCCGCCCGGCCGGGCTCGGACACCCGGGTGAGCGCCGCCCGGGCCAGCCGGTCGGAATCGGGAACCTCGGCAGTCGCGCTCACGCCGCACCCTCCATCCGCAACAGAAGCGCCTCGTGCACGTGGTCGGCGCTGGGCCGGTCCACCTCGTCGAGATCCGCGACCGTCCACGCAACGCGCAGGACACGGTCGAGACCGCGCGCGCTCAGCTGCCCACAGATCACGCCCTTCTCGACGACCGCGCGACCCGCCGGCGTGGGAGCGAAGCGGGTGCGCAGCTCGCGGCCCGGAACCTCGCTGGTGGTGCGCCAGGGCGTACCGGCCAGCCGGGCGGTGGCCCGCTCCCGGGCGGAGCCGACCCGAGCCGCCACTGTCGCGGTCGGCTCCACGAGGTGGCGGTCGGCCAGCAGCTCGTGCCGACCGACCGGCAGCAGCTGGACGCGGAGATCGATCCGGTCGAGGAGCGGGCCGGAGAGGCGGCCGAGGTAGCGGCGGCGGGCGTTCGCCGTACAGGTGCACTCGCTCGCCGACCCGGCGGCGTTGGCGCACGGACAAGGGTTGGCCGCGAGCACCAGCGTGAAGCGAGCCGGATAGCGGGCGGTGCCGCCCGCCCTCGAGATCACCACCTCGCCGCTCTCCAGCGGCTGCCGCAGGGCGTCGAGCGCCCCCGGCGCGAACTCGGGTGCCTCGTCCAGGAACAGCACGCCGCGATGGGCGAGCGAGGCGGCCCCGGGGCGGGCCAGCCCGCTGCCGCCACCGATGAGTGCCGCCACGGTCGCGGTGTGATGCGGCCCGCAGTACGGCGGCACCAACACCAGCGGGCTCCCTGGGGGCAGCGTGCCGGCGACCGAGTGCACCGCGGTGACCTCGAGTGCCGACTCGCGGTCCAGCGGCGGCAGGACCCCGGGCAACCGCTCGGCCAGCATGGTCTTGCCCGCACCCGGCGGCCCGCAGAGGAACAGGTGGTGGCCCCCGGCCGCCGCCACCTCGACGGCGCGCCGGCCTTCGGGTTGTCCCACCACGTCGGCCAGGTCGAGGTCGCGACCGGGACCCGGGCGGACGCTGTCGGCTGGCGGACCGACGGCCTCCGCAGCGGGCTCCTCGCCGGTCGGGGGCTCGCCGCGCAGCAGCGCGATCAGACCCGTCAAGCTGGTCACGGCATCCACCGCCAGGGTCGGCACCAGGGCCGCCTCCGCGGCATTGTCGCGGGCCACCACCACCCGGTCGATGCCAGCGGCGGTGGCGGCCAGCACGGCCGGCAGCACGCCGCGCACCGGCCGGACGCGGCCGTCGAGGCCGAGCTCGCCCAGGAGCACCCGGCCGGCCAGCGCGTCGGCCGGCAGGACGCCGGCCGCGGCCAGGATCGCGGCTGCGATGGCGAGGTCGAAGCCGCTTCCGCGCTTCGGCAACGACGCCGGCGAGAGGCCAACGGTGATCTTCCGGTTCGGCCAGCTGTGGCCGCTGTTGACCACTGCCGCGCGGATCCGGTCCCGTGCCTCCTGCAGCGAGGCGTCGGGCAGACCGATCAACGTCAGGCCGGGCAGTCCCTGCGCCAGGTCCACCTCGACCTCGACCAGGTGCCCCTGCACGCCGACCAGCGACACCGACCAGGCTCGAGCCAGGCTCATCAGAACGCCGCCGGCAGATGCTCGACCGCAGCCGCTCCACGGGGTTGACGAACCACGCTGACGACGTCGAAACGCAGCTCACAGTAGGGCGGCCGGCGCTGGGCGAGATAGCGGCCGGCCAACCGCCGGATCCGCGCCGCCTTGACCGGCGTCACCGCCTCGGCCGGTACGCCGTACGCCACGCTGCTTCGCGTCTTGACCTCGCAGAACACGAGTACGCCGCCGTGCCGGGCCACGATGTCGATCTCACCGTCTGCACAGCGCCAGTTGCGTTCCACGATCGTCAGCCCGGCAGCTTGCAGATGTCGGGCCGCCACGTCCTCGCCGTACTGCCCAACCGCGTCCTTGGCGCGCAACACCACCACCTCCGGGCCCCAAGGTGCCTGGTCAGGCGACGGCTCGGGGGGGCGGACGGCACCCTGTGGACGCTGACGGCGGGGGAGCCGACGCTGTGGACATCGCTGTGGCCCCGCGCGAGACCGGCGTCCTCGGTGCGAGGTGGTGGGCCGGCGACGCCCGTGGCGCACGCGTGCCCGGCTCAGCTCCCCGTGTCGACCTCGCCCTCGGGCCGGCCCGGAACGGCACCTGGTACCGACCGGACGCCCTCGGCGATGTGGCTCTGCTGCGACGTACCCGGCGCCGACTCGGTGGCGGGCATGCTGACACCCTGCGCGTTGCCCGGCGCCGAGGTGCCCGGGGAAACGGACTGCGGTGGGGCGCCAGGCGACGTCCTGGCGGCGTCGAGATCGGCCACCGGGTCGAGCGGCGAGCTCAGCGTCTGCCGGGGCGTCCCGGTCTCGGCCGTGGACGGCGGTAGGGCGTGCGGCGACTGCGGGTCGGCGCTGCCAACCGTCCCCGCCGCTGCGGTGACGCCCTGCGCGGGCGAGGGCGGCTCGTGCTTGCCCTGGTTGGCCGCCGGCGGCGGCGGACCGGGCGCCACCCGGTCGGTCACGCCGGGGGGGCCACCGGGCGCGGCCGGCGAGTTGGCGCGACCGGGCTCGTCGGACGGCGGGGCGTCGGTCACAGATCCTCCAGGAGACGAAGTGGGCGGGTGCCTCAGCCGCCGATGGCCGGGCGGTCCGGCGGCATCTCGAGCTCGTTTTTCGCCAGCTCCTCGACGTTGACGTCCTTGAACGTCACGACCCGCACGTTCTTGACGAACCGGGCGGGCCGGTACATGTCCCACACCCACGCGTCGGCCATCGTGAGCTCGAAGAACACCTCGCCACCGGCGCTACGCACCTGCAGGTCGACGGTGTTGGTGAGATAGAAGCGGCGCTCGGTCTCGACGACGTAGCTGAACAGGCCGACCACGTCGCGATACTCCCGATAGAGCTGGAGCTCCATCTCGGTCTCGTACTTCTCGAGGTCCTCGGCGCTCATGCGAGGTCTCCGGCGAGGCGCCTGTCGGCGTACGGATCGGGCATCGCGACATTCTCCCCCACCCGGGCCGGCGCCATGGAGCGCTCGACGTTGACGTAGGAGAACCTGTGCTGGGCACAGGGCCCGTACGCCGTCAGCGCCGCGGCGTGCTGCGGCGTTACGTAGCCCTTGTGCGTCGCAAAGTCGTACGCCGGAAAGCGGTCGTGCAGCTTCACCATGATCCGGTCCCGCGTCACCTTGGCCACCACCGAGGCGGCGGCGACACACGCGGCCACCCGGTCCCCCTTCCACATCGCCAGGCCCGGAACCCCGAGCCCCGCCACCGGGAAGCCGTCGGTGAGCGCGTACGCCGGCCGCTGCGAGAGGCCGGCGAAGGCGCGACGCATGCCCGCGACGTTGCAGACGTGCAGGCCGATCCGGTCGACGTCGGCGGCCGGGATCACCACCGCGTGCCAGGCCGACGCCCGCGCCACCACCTCGGCGTACACCTGCTCGCGGGCGGCCGGGGTGAGCAGCTTGGAGTCCGCGAGCCCTGGCACCTGACCCCGGCGGCCGGCCGGCAGTACGACGGCCGCCACGACCAGCGGCCCCGCACACGCCCCACGGCCGGCCTCGTCGGCACCGGCGACGGGAGTGAAGCCGTGCCGGGCCAGGGCGCGCTCATAGCCCCACAGCCCGGCGTCCCGGCGGACCGTGGTGGCTCGCGGCAGCGGGCTCATCCAGCCAGCTCCAGCGGCGGGTCGGGCACCTCACCCGCGATCACCGCCGGCAGCAGCTCGGCCAGCTCGGGCGGGTAGACCACCTCGTCCGTCGCGCCGAGCTCGGCGGCCGACCACCAGCGGTGACCGAGCACTGAGCGGCGCTCGACGTCGTTGAAGCCCCCCGTGTCGACCGTGGCTGAGGTGACCCGGGCGGGGTGGAAGTACTCCTGCTGCACGTAGTCGACGCCCTCGAACCGGAAGCCGGTGTCGCGCACCCAGACCAGCGGCCCCAGCTCGACGCCCACCAGGCCGGTCTCCTCTCGCAGCTCCCGGGCGGCGCCGTCGAGGGCGGACTCACCGGGGTCCAGGCCGCCGCCGACGGTGAACCAGAAGGGCGGCCGACTCGGGTCGCCCGGGTCGAACCCATGGAAAAGCAGCAACCGGTCGTCATCGTCGAGCAGGAGGACCCGCGCGGCTCTGCGGGTCACGGGGGCCGGATCGGTGAGAGCCATCGCGCCCGCGAGAGTACGACGCCCGAGTCAGCTGTGAGCCGAGGCCGCGGTCAGGCGGCGGTGCGACGACGCCGGCGCAGCAGTGCCGGTGGCACCGCTGCGACCAGACCCAGCGCGTACGGCGCCGCGGCCGGCGCCCAGGACAGCGCCTTGGAATGGAATGTCTCCGGCACGGACAGCACGCCCAGCCGGTTGAGCGGCCACACCCGCACGAACGCTCGGCCGATCACCTTGTCCGCGGGCACCGTGCCGCCGCCCGGGTCCATGGTGTGCAACCGTGAGTCCGCGGAGAACTGCCGGTGGTCGCCCATCACCCACAGCCGGCCTTTGGGCACCTTCACCGCACCGAACGTCCGGTGGTCGTCCTGGTAGAGGTAGGGCTCGTCGAGCGCCACGCCGTTGACCTGGACCCGCCCCTTCGCGTCGCAGCACGCCACCGTGTCACCGGGTACGCCGATCACCCGCTTGATGAAGTCCTCCTCGCCCGGCGGGGCGACACCGATGCCGCGGGCCACCGACTGCAGGGTGCGCAGCACCGGGTTGGACGGGGGGATGACCTGCACCTCGGGAGTGAAGGAGTCCAGCCCGTTGAAGACCACGATCTCGCCGCGGTGGATGTCGCGGAACCGGTAGACGAGCTTGTTGACCAGCACCCGGTCCTTGACCTGGAGGGTGTTCTCCATGGAACCGGACGGGATGTAGAAGGCCTGTACGAGGAACGCCTTGATCAGCAACGCCAGGCCGAGGGCCACCAGCAGCAGGAACGGCAGCTCGCGCAGGAACGAGCCCCCAGCCTTCTTCGGCTTCGCGGGCGACGGCACCGCGGCGGAGCCCGCGTCACTCGACACGGCGGTGCGCTCGTCGGCTGTCACGGGAGGTTGGATGTCGCGGCCGTCAACGGGCGGCCGGCTCGCGCCGTTCGCGGATCTTGGCGGCCTTGCCGCGCAGGTCGCGGAGGTAGTACAGCTTCGCCCGGCGTACGTCGCCACGGGTGACGACCTCGATCCGGTCGATGATCGGCGTATGCACCGGGAAGGTGCGCTCGACGCCGACGCCGAAGCTCACCTTGCGCACGGTGAAGGTCTCCCGTACCCCGCCGCCCTGGCGGCGGATCACCACGCCCTGAAAGACCTGGAGCCGGGACCGGTTGCCCTCGACGACGCGCACGTGGACCTTCAGGGTGTCGCCGGGGCGGAAGCCCGGGACGTCGTCGCGCAGGGAGTCGGCGTCGAGACTGTCCAGGATGTGCATGGCGTCGTCGCTTCCTCGTTGCTGCGGACCCGCGGCCGGCGCGGGGACAGGTCGGTGGCCAGGTGTCGGCTCGGCGCCCCGGAACCCGGGGTGGCGCGGCGAGAGGCTGGCGGGATATCCCATGGTGCCACAGACCGCGACCGGGACAGGAACCGGCTCGTTAGCTTCCGTTGCGCCAACGGTCGGGCTCGGCGGCCGGTTCCGGGCCCAGGGCGGCGGCCAGGTCGGGCCGATACCGCGCGGTACGCCGAACCGACTGCTCCCGACGCCACCGCGCCACCGCGCCGTGATCGCCGGACAGGAGGACCGGCGGCACGTCGTACCCCCGCCAGGACGCCGGCCGGGTGTAGACCGGCCCCTCCAGCAGACCGGCGGCGGCCGCCGTGAAGGAGTCGTCCACCGCGGACTCGGCGTTGCCCAGTACGCCGGGCAGCAGCCGGGTCACCGCCTCGCAGATCACCAGCGCCGCCACCTCGCCACCGGCCAGGACGTAGTCGCCGATCGTCACCTCGTCGACCGGCATCGCCTCGGCGGCGTAGGAGACCACCCGCGCGTCGATCCCCTCGTAGCGGCCGCAGGCCAAGACGAGCCAGGGCTCGGCAGCGAGCTCCCGGGCCGTCTCCTGGGTGAACCGCCGCCCACTCGGGGTGGGCACGATCAGCCGAGGCAGCGTCCCCGGCGGACCTTCCGCGGCCACCGCGTCGAGCGCCTGGGCCCACGGCTCGGCTCGCATCACCATCCCCGGTCCACCCCCGTACGGGGCGTCGTCGACCGTGCGGTGCACGTCGGTGGTCCAGCTCCGCAGGTCGTGGACGCGGACGTCGACCACCCCCCGCGCGCGCGCCTTGCCGAGCAGCGACACGCCCAGCGGGGCGAGGTACTCCGGAAAGATCGTGACCACGTCGATGCGCATGTCCGCCGCTCCCTACTCCGGCAATTCTGGCGCCGAGAGGTCGAGTAGGCCGGGCGGCGGATCGACCAGGAGGCGACCGCCAGCGAGGTCGACCTCGGGAACGATCGCCGCGACGAAGGGGACGAGCAGCTCCGCGGCGTCCTCCCGGCGGACGACGAGCAGGTCGCCGCCCGGCGGGTGCAGCACCTCCTCGACGATTCCGAGCGGCTCGCCGACGACGGTGACGGCCGCCAGCCCGAGCAGCTGGTGGTCCCAGTAGTCGTCCGGATCCTCCGGTGCGGGCGAGGTCTCGGAGTCGGCCACCAGCAACAGCCCGCGCAGCGCCTGGGCACCGCCGCGGTCGGTCACACCGGCAAAGGTGACCAGCAGTCGGCCGGAGTGCACCCGCGCGTCGGCCACGGTGAGCGGGCCGCGCGCCGCCGGCTCCGTGTCGAGCACCGAGCCGGCGGCGAAACGGCGTTCCGGATCGTCGGTGCGCACGTCGACCGCGACGTCGCCGCGGACGCCGTGCGCTCGTCCGACCCGGCCGACCACCAGCTGCACCGCCGTACCGCCGCGGTCAGCCGACCTCGTCGACGTCCACCAGGTCGACGCGGATGCCGCGGCCGCCGAGGCCGCTCATCACGGTGCGCAACGCCCGAGCGGTGCGGCCGTTGCGGCCGATGACCCGGCCGAGGTCCTCCGGGTGCACGCGCACCTCGAGGACCCGCCCGCGGTGCAGCTCGCGCAGCTCGACGTGGACGTCGTCGGGATGGTCGACGATCCCCTTGACGAGGTGCTCGAGGGCCTCCTCGAGCACTTACTCTGCCTCTGGACTCGGGGTGTCGCTCGCCGCGCCCGCGCCGGAGGCTGCCGGCGCCGGCTCCGGCGCCGGCGTGTCGGGGCCGGGTGCCGCCGTGATCTCCGCCGCCGGGCCGTCGGTCGGGGGGTCGCCGGCGTCCTGGCGGGCCGCGGTCAGCGTCTTGCCCTTCTCGGCGGCGGCCGCCGCCTGCTGGTCGGCAGTGGGGGCGTCCTTGGTGCGAGCAGCCTTGTCGACCGGCCGCCGGGCGCCACCGCGGGCGGTCGGTCGGTCGGCCTCGGCGGCCGCGACGGACTCGCGGGCGGCCGTCTCGAACGTCGCCCTCTTGTCGGCCTTGGGAGCCGCCGTCCGCATCGGCGGCGGAGCCGGCTCGCCACGGAAGCGCTGCCAGTCACCCGTCACCCGCAGGATCGCGGCAACGGCCTCCGTCGGCTGCGCACCGACGCCCAGCCAGTACTGCACCCGCTCCGAGTTCACCTCGATGAAGGAGGGGTCCTCCTTGGGGTGGTACTTGCCGATCGTCTCGATCGACCGGCCGTCGCGCTTGGTGCGGCTGTCGGCGACGACCACCCGGTAGTAAGGCGCCCGCACCTTGCCCAGGCGCATGAGCTTGATCTTGGTAGCCACGGTCGCGTGCTGCTCCAGGTCGAGATCGGGTGAGGGGTCGGGTCCCGCGTGGGGTTCGGGGACGGCCGGCTCAGGAACGGACGCGCCCGCGGCCGGGTAGAGGGCGGCCGCCGGCGGATGCTCGCTCGGCATTGTGCCAGACCACCCGGCGTACGCCGTATCCGACGGGTGGGCTCAGGCCGAAACGGTGTCCTCCCGGTGCAGCCAGGCCAGCAGGTCCGGGGGCGCCAGCTCGGCCGTCCGGTCGAGGTAGTGGCGTAGCTCGTTCTCGGTGAGCAGCGCACGACCCGCCCCGGAACGGCCCCGGCGGAAGAACGCCGCGCTGTCCGTGAGCACGCCGCCGGGGTCCGGGGCCACCCGGGCAGCGCGGTCCCGCATCGCCTCGAAGCCGGCGGCCGCTACCAGGTCCGGCCAGAGCGCCTCGGGCACCGGAATGTCGAGTCGAGCCGCGAGCCGGCGCATCTCGCCGTCCAGGTCGGCGGACAGGTCGTCGTAGTGCACCAGCTCGACATTCGCCGCGCCCCTGCGGGCCCAGGCGTCCGACAGGTGCCACATCACGCCGGGCAGCGAGTCCAGCTCCAGCCGCGGGTCGACGTCCCGGTCGACCCAGGAGAGCAGCCATTCCCGCAGCGGCGGGCGGGGTGCCGGCGCACGTTCCGGCTCGGGCTTGCCGGTGAGCTGCCGCAGCCGGGCCCGGTCGAGGTTGTCACCCTGATGAAAGAGCGACACAGCGGCGTCCAACGGATGCCGGGCAAGCACGACGTAGGTCGCGCGCGGGTCGAGCGGGACCCCGTCGAGCGGGGTGTGGGTCTTGATGAAGCGGCGGTATTGCTGGGCCCCGAGCGCAGCGACCACCTCATCCCGCGGGCACACCAGCCAGTCCAGCCACGGTGACAGCCGGTCCAGCGGCGCCGGCAGCTCGGGAGTCTGGAACACCAGCAGCGCGCAGATCATCTGCATCCACGTCGTACCGCTCTTGGACCGGGTGCTGATCACGATGTCGCCGGGGCGGTAGCTGAAGCCGAGCCATCGCGCGCTGTCCTCGTCCGACGAGCGGTAGCGGACGGGCAACTGCGCCATTCGGCAAAGGTAGCACTGGAAGTGCTACCTTTGGGTATGGAGCGCATCGGGGTGCGCGAGCTTCGCCAGCATGCCAGCCGCTACCTGGCGCGGGTGAAGGCCGGTGAGGTCGTGGAGGTCACCGAGCGAGGCAAGCTCATCGCACTGCTCGTGCCGCCCGAGCCCGCCACCACCGGCCGAGAGCGGTTGGTCGCCACGGGCCGACTTCTCCCTGCCTCTCGCCCGCTCCGACTGCCGCGGCGTGCCCCCGGGGCGGCAGCCACCGGCGCGGTGCTCGACGCGCTGCGCGAGGACCGATTGTGATCTACCTGGACTCATCTGCGCTGTTGAAGCTGCTGCATGAGGAGCGCGAAAGCCTCGCTCTCGAGCAGTGGATCTCGGCGAGAGCAGGCACGCCAGCAGTGAGCAGTGTGCTGGCCAAGGTGGAGGTGATCCGCGCGAGCCGGCGCCTGAACGCGGCCGCCCTGCCGGCGGCCAGGGCCCTGCTCGCCGGAGTGGATCTGATCCCGCTGACCAGCGACCTGGTCG
>JAABUS010001191.1_pt1 | contig 58883 bp, 57 predicted proteins | sample 5560161 | NCBI WGS metagenome assembly JAABUS01 (sample SAMN10711885, study PRJNA513376) | rock metagenome | isolation source: Antarctica rocks | place: Antarctica: Victoria Land, Trio Nunatak nord | collected 2016-01-04
GAACAACCATGATAAATGACGGAATGACAAAGGCAAGCCCAGTAAGCGTTGCACCAATCAGCCCGTAATGAACGAAGCCAATGTAAATACCTAATTGAGCAGCTAAAGGACCGGGTGCCAATTGTGCCAGGGCAAGTCCTTCTTTATATTCTTCCTCGGTTAGCCATCCTTTGTTTTCTACCAAATCGCGGTGCATATAACCTACTAAAGCTACAGGCCCTCCAAAACCCCAAGTGCCAAGTTTTAAAAAGTATTTTGAGAGCTCCGGTAAAGAATAAGCGGGCCGCTGCTTCGTTAATTGTTTTTCCATCCAGTTCTACATCTTCATGCCACTCATGCCAGTGTTTTTCGTACCCAAGATGTTCAAAGCTGCACGGAACCCTTGTGCAAGTTCCGTCGCTTTACCTCGGCCATAATAATGCAGAAAGATTATATGCGGATCATCGCCTAACATATGGTTGTGCACTGCTACTACTTCCAGGTTATGCTGGCGCAGAGCCTTGATAACACTGTTTACCTCGCTTTGCAACATAGCCATGTCCCCTGCAATATGTGCGTCATCCTGTTTCCCTGCAAAAGAAGCCCAGCTGTTAAGCCCTATATTGGTAGTCATTTCTACGCCCATGGCCATTACTTTCAGATCGTTTCTTCCTACCGTGTATTTATAAGTCGGGCCGTTAACTGTACCAGTATATTTTACAATGGCATCAAGAGCAGGCAAATCAAAATTTTCTTTTCCGGTAAGGGCAGGCGGAGCAGATGGGGCAGGCTGGTTAGCGGGAAATAATTTACTGTCCCTGATGGTATTTGCATATTTTTTAGCCAGTTCTTCCACTGTACCCATTCCATGAATGTGCATGTAAAAAATGCGTGGTTCTTCGTAAAAAAAGTGATTATGAATAGCTGCTATTTCCAGTCCGTTAGCAAAAGCTGCCGAAATTAAAGGGTTAACTTCTTCCATTTGCAGGACTGTATCACTCATCACCATTGCTGATTTGCCATTGAGGGTTTTCTTAAAAGAAACCCATCCGCCAAAACCAAAGGGAATAGGGACAGGTTCGCCTTTGATCTTCATTTTCAAATCGTTCCTGGGCAAGGGTGTTGTATAGGTAGCTTCTGCTTCCTTGTAAGCGCCTTTTTTGCCTAATGCTGCGTCTATTGCAGCCATTTCTTCAGTGGTTAAAGTAGGCGTTTTGCCTGGAGGCAAAGAAGATGCCTGCAATTTCTCTAAAGGTAGTAATAGGGCGGTTCCAAATACCGCTGTAGCCTGTAGAGCTTGTCTGCGGCTAAATTTATAATCATTCATACTGATAGCTTGTTTTATACCAGCAATATTATCAGCATTTTTCGATCATAAATAGAACAGAATTAACTATTTGTATCCTTTTTACTTTTAAGGGTTGTTTTTTTATAAGCGGAAGGATTTTGACCGGTTTGTTTTTTAAAAATCCTGTTAAAGTGGCTTTGATCAGAAAAACCGGTGAGGTAGGCAATTTCTGTGAGAGAGTAAGCAGTAGTATCAATCAGGTTGATTGCCTTCTCAATACGCAGCTTTCGGATGTATTCTCCGAAAGAAAGATTTTCAAAATATTTTGAAAATTCCCTTGATAAATAAGCCGGATTAATATCCAGTTTATCAGAAACTTGTTGAAGACTTAAAGACATATTTGTGTCCAGCTGATCTTGTATCATTTCTTTCAGTTCCTTAGTCCATCGAGGTGCTATTTTAGAGTTTCCCTGCTTCAGGTATTTATGATATACATTCAGTAATAACTGCTCTACCGGTGCCTGCGTATGCTTTTGCTCATGCAAGTATTTTGCCCAAGTGTAAAGCCCATCATAAATTTTCAATCCGAGTTCAAGCAGTTCCTGATCATTAGAAATGTTTTGTGATAAACCTAAAAAGACAGCAGATAAACCAGAAGCCTGTGGTGCAAAATCATGCCGGTCGGTATCTGCTCCGCGGATAATTGCTGCCATCCTTTTAAGTGCTTCCTCTTTTAAATTATACTTTTTTAGAAAATAATCGAAAGTACATTGGTCGTTGTAATGGCTGTATTCTATCCCTGGCAAATCAAACGGAATTGCGTTTAAAGAAGCAGCTTGGGTTAATACTTCATCAAATGGCACATAAATAATTTCTGCATCCGAATCTATAAACCGCTTAATAAGCCATGGGCAGGCAATTCGGTCTATTTTAGGACGTTCACGTGTAATCCACTTCATTTTGGCAGCATAAGGTTTTCAAATATAATCAAGAATAGCGACCAAACTTTTGTCTTGAGAACTTACTAATTACTTCTATTCTTATTTAAATTAATTCTAAATAATTTTTTTAGGATTTAAGATTAAATCTATATTTGCCCGAATAGAATTAATCTAAATAAGAATAAGAATTAAGCTAAAACTCATGTATCAAAAAATTTTACTCTTTTTAATATTGTCTATCTTAAGTATCAATGCTGATTCTCAAATAGTTACAGGAAGAATATCAGGACAGATAAAAACCAAAGACGGCAAACCGGAATCTGGCATAACTATAATAATCAAAGAATTAAACCGAATTACAATCAGTAATGAATCCGGCAATTATAGCTTCAACAACATTAAACCTGGCAGTTATCATGTCTGTATTTCTTGTGTTGGTTGTGTTAGCAAAGAAATTCTGGTTCATGCTGAGGCAGGAAAAACCGCAATTACCGAGTTCCGTTTATCCGAGAGTTCCTCCCAACTATCAGAAGTCAATATTAATGCCCGTAAAAACAGCAACAACATTCCAGTAACATTAGGAAAAGCAAACATCAGTCCGTTAGATCTTCCGCAAAGCACCGGCGTGGTGACGAGCAGAGTAATTGAAGATCAGCAAGTTAATCGCTTGGGCGATGCATTAAAAAATATAAGTGGTGTTTCTCTAACACAAACCCGCGGCGGCGTTTCCGAATCATTTTCTGCACGCGGATACACAATTGGTGTAGCTGGTGCAGCAGGAAGCATTTTCAGAAACGGTGTACTGACCAACACAGCAGGTTTTCCGGATGCAAGTATGCTGGAATCTATCGAAGTTTTAAAAGGAAGTTCTGCTTTGCTTTACGGAAATACTTCCGGCGGATTGGTGATTAATTTAGTTACCAAAAAACCCAAATTTGATTTTGGCGGAGAAGTTTCTATGCGTTACGGCAGCTACAAGGATTATAAACCAATGGTTGATGTTTACGGGCCGATCAGTAAAAATGCAGCGTTTCGTGTGATCGGAACTTATGAAAACAGTGAGAGTTACCGCAATCAGGTCAAAACAAAAATAACTAATCTTAGTCCTTCCCTGCTATTCAATCTCGGTTCAAAAACAACATTATTAGTAGAAGGAAATTACCTGAAATCAGATTTAACACCGGACTATGGTGTTGGAACTTTGAATAATGGCCGTTATATTCCGGATGTTCCCCGTTCTCAATATATCAATACCAACTGGGCATACAGTAATTTAGAACAGAAAACTGGTTCTGTTACCTTGAATCATAACTTTAACAATTCTTGGTATTTAAATGCAGTCGGCTCCGTACAAGGAACAAGCGTTAATTCTTTCGGCTCCGGTTTGCCTAACAATATTGGCGCAGACGGAACCTGGAACAGAAGACTGGCGCGTGCTAAAACTTATGAAGGTGATTATACCGGGCAAGTTAACCTAAACGGTAAGTTTAAAACAGGTTTTTTAAGCCACCAATTATTGGTTGGGACTGATTTTGCGGAGGTTTTAAATGTAACCAGAAATTTTTCCATTAATGGAATTACAGCAACAAATACCGTTTACGATAAAATAAATATTGTTGATCTGAATGAATTTCCTGCCCGCACAGATATACCTAATTCCACAGATACTTTACGCACCAAATCTCCGTCTTACCGTTATGGTTATTACGCACAGGATTTAATTAGTATTTCGGATAAATTTAAAGTATTGGCCGGATTGCGTTATACCATCCAAAAAACAACGCAAACTTATATCTCCAATTTAAAAACCGGTTTGGATAGCAGAGGGATTGCATCAACTAAAATAGATAAAGCATTTTCACCCAAGTTGGCTTTAATCTATCAGCCGGTTAAAGTAACTTCTGTTTACGCTACTTATAGCAACAACTTCAATACAAATTCTGCCTATACAGATATTTATGGCGCAACTTTAAAACCTTCCACTATTGATCAATACGAAGCTGGTATCAAGAATGATCTTTTTAACGGAAAGCTCATAGCTAATCTAAGTATTTATCGGATTACAAACAGCGATTTAGCTATACAAGCGCAGTTTGACCGCAATGGGAACCCGAATACAGTATCAACCGTTAGGGAGTTTAGCGGACAAACAAAAAGTGATGGTTTTGATCTTGATATCAACGGAAACATTTCCAAAAACTTCTACTTTGTTACCGGCTACAGCCACAACTATATCCGCTACACCAAAACTACGGGCACAACAGGCGCTTACACCGTTGGCGAACGTTTGGTAAACAGCCCTGCAAATACTTTTAACGGAAGCTTGTTTTACACCTTCGATCTTTCGGCCTTGCGCGGTTTAAAATTAGGTGCTTCGGCATTTTACACCGGTTCGCGTTTTGGCGGATATAATAACACCGTTAATCAAACCCAAAAATATAGTAGATTGATCCCGCTAACCGGTTTTACCACAGTTGATCTTTCTGCCGGATATACTTACAAAAAGATTTCGTTACTGGCCAAAGTTTCCAATGTCGGCAATACTTTAAATTATCTGATCCATGATAATTACAGCATTACGCCAATTCCTCCCCGGCAGTTTTTAACTACGCTGGCTTATAAATTTTAATCAACAACAAACCTCCCCAAATTTATACCGGTAAAAACAGCATCATAAAAACCGTATTTCGCAACATCCACTTATACCTCAGTTTGGCAGCCGGGATCATCATCTTTTGCTCCTGCCTTATCGGAACAGTAATGGTTTTTGAGGAAGAAATAGAACACGCTATACATCACAACCGGTACTTTTTTTAATTGCAACTTTGCTGTCAGGAAAAGCGGTTACCAATAGCTCAGAAATCAGATATTTACCTGACGGGGATAGGTATGCTTTTAACTACAATATATATTTATGGCTTGATCTTTCGCCCTCAAAAGTAAATTTTGCGAATGGGGATAGATTCTTTTATAGTTTTGATCACTTACTTTTTAGGAATCGGAGCTTTGTTTTTTATTAGTTAACGCCAAGGGCTTAAAGAATCACGTTTATCAGTTTAAAGATTAGGCAGCAAGTACCATAAGAGCAATAGACTCAGTAAAACGATGGCAATAGTGAGCAACAGGGAAAGTAGGGATGAGGGGTAGTATGCCTTATTTAATAGCTGTTTTTCTGTATGCCGGTAGCGTAAATAACTTAATAAAGCGAGTAAAGCCCCTATTGCAACCAAGGCAATACCAATCGAAGCCGAAAACCCTTTTCCAGGAAGTATCACTTTGCCTGCTAATACCACAGATAGCTGTTTAATAAACAGCGAAAACTTAACCACCACAAAACCGAAACCCATTAGAGCAATACTGGTGCGAATCCAGGCTAAAAAGGTACGCTCATTTGCTAGGTGATCGCTGGCATTGATTGGTAACTTATTTAGATCAGAGTTTGAGCTATAATTGGTCATTATTACAAGTAGAATAAAAGTATCTTGTTATTTGTTTACTTGATTTTCCGACAGTTAAAATATTGTGATTCTTATAAGAGCCTGTTTAAATTTTGTTCAATTTATTTTCTATACTTCTTTTACCGTATTAAAAACACTAAAATTAAGTGCTTCTTTTATCGGTACAAAAATACAAACACAAATTTTATGGGCATAAAAGAAGCATTATAAGATTTCTTAATTGAAATTGAAACAGGCTCTAAGAGCCTGTTTCAATTTCAATTTCTTTTAGATGCTTCTTTTACCACCCAAAAAACATGAAAATTTAATGCTCTTTTTATAGGCATAAAATTTAAACACAAAATTTATAGGCATAAAAGAAGCACGATGGATTTTTTTGATATCAATTTAAACAGGCTCTAAGAAAAACAGACTTAATTTAATTAGTGTAATCCTAAACATCCTTACTTATTACCAGTAAAAAGACAAAAAACGATGCCTTTTTACTGGTTAAAATTTAACTGCTTTACTTCACCACATCACCTTCTTTAATTTCATCTGTTCCCTGTAATACAATTTTTTCATTAGCTTTCAGGTTGCCAAATACCTCTGTGGAATCACGCGTGGCTAATCCTTCTTTTACATCAACAAGGGCTGCTTTGCCATCTCGGACAGCTACTACATATTTGCGTTCTGTTGAACGCACAATAGCACTGCTTGGAACCAATAAAGATTTAGAACCAGAAAGCATCGGTATGTGTACTTCTGCATACATGCCGGGTTTAAGGTTTCCTTTTGTATTGATTACATCTATTTCAATAGCTTCCTGACGCATACTGCCCAATGCGTTTGCAGAACGACTGATTTTAGCAGTATGTTGCTGACCAGGCATGGCATTAAATAAAAATTGAACAGGGCTTTTCAAGTCCACTTTATCCACATAATCTTCCGGTATATCAACCTGCAAACGTAACTTTCGCGTATCCTGCAAAACCAGCATAGGTTGATCTGTTGATTTGCCAGGCGAAACCAACGCGCCCGGAGATATATTACGCTGGACAATCATGCCATCAAAAGGTGCATAAATATGGAGATAACCCAGCATCGTTTTTACCGAAGCCACGTTTGAACGCTCAGAATTAGCTATAGCTGCATCAGCTTTCATTCTGGACGAAGCATTATCTAAGTCGAGGGGTGATACAGAGCCTGGCTCGGTTGCTGCTTCTTTTAGCCGCTGATATTTTTCTTTACTGGCTGAAGCCGTTTCTTGTGCCTGTAAAAAACGGGAATTAGCAGACTGGAGTTGCGATTGCATTTCAGGCGCTTCCAGGGTAACCAGCAACTGGCCTTTTTTTACTATTGAGCCACGGTCAACATCAACCTGTTTAACAAATCCATTCACTCGTGGAAACAGGTTAACCTCGTTAAAAGGCTTTAACTGCCCGGGCAAACGGGCAGAAGATGATAATGCTTTTTCTGCTACAGTTCCCAACTTATGCCCTGCTGTTGTTTTACTTTTTTCGCTAGCAGTTATATCTACTGGTTTTTGGTTGCCCGAGCAGGCATATAATAAACAGCAAATAGCCGCTGCTGGTAAAATGGTTTTATAGTTCATGGTGATTATGCGTTAATTGGTTCAAGTTTGGTATTCACTTGTTTTTCTGGTTCTGGTTCATCTTCAGGCATCAATGCTGGCGATTGATAACCGGTTTTATCCTGCACCCAAGCAAATACCAGCGGCAAAATAAATAAGGCGGCAAGTGTTGAAGCCAGCAAACCGCCAATTACGGCACGACCAAGCGGCGCAGATTGTTCGCCGGCTTCGCCCATGCCGGAAGCCATTGGGATCATTCCTGCAATCATGGCTAAACTAGTCATCAGAATGGGCCGCAGACGGATGGAGGCACTGGTAATAGAGGCTTTGGTGGCATTGTGGTATTCTACCCGCAGGTTTTCTGCATTAGTTACAATCAATATGGCGTTGGCTACGGAAACGCCAACTGACATAATCATGCCCATATACGATTGCAAGTTGAGGGTAGAACCAGTTAAAATCAGCATTAATAATGAACCTAATATTACCGCGGGTATGGTTGACAATACGGTTAGTGATACTTTAAAAGACTGATAATTTGCCGCCAATAACAAAAAGATGACTAATATGGCAAACAACAATCCATTTTGCAAACTGCCGAGCGTTTCGGTCAACAGGCTCGACATACCTTTCATTTCTACAACCACACCTTTATCCGGCTGGCCTAAGCTTTTCATGGCTTTTTGTACATCTGCTGTAGCACTGCCTAAATCCCTCTTATAAATATTAGCACCTACTGTTAAAAACCGCCGAGGCCCGGTCCGGTCATATTCGCCCGGAACATATTTAGTGTTAAAAGAAGCAATATCACCTAAAACAGGGCTGCTTTGCCCTTTCAGTAAGGGTATCTCTTTCAACTCATCCATCGTATTCATCACATATTCAGGCACCTGAACTTGTACCTGATAGGTGTAAGCCTTGTCTTCGTCAAGCCATTGATTTTTTTGTGTAAAGCGGCTGGAAGAGGTGCTTGCAGTTACAGAACGTGCAATATCATTTACATTAAGGCCGAGTTGTGCCGCTTTTAAACGGTCGATAGTAATGGTGATTACCGGAAACTTTAAGGGTTGTACAATTTGAACATCGCGCAAATAACTGATCTGCTTCAGCTTTCCAACTAAGCGGTTGGCATAGCTTTCAATCTGGGGCACAGTTTTTCCTGCAATCCTAACTTCGATAGGTGTAGCTGCGCCCTGGCTCATGATTTTCTCCGTCATGTCGATGGGTTCAAAGCTTACCTTTAAATCAGGAAGTTTATAAGCAATGTTCTTACGGAGCACGTCTTTAAGTTCATCCATATTAACTTTATAATCCTGATCAAGGTTAACTTGTAATACTGCTTCGTGGGTCCCGGTGTTAAAAACATACAAATTACTTACGCCGTAGCTGCTGGGGATTAAACCTACATAACCGGATGTAATGGCTACATGATGGTTAACGGTACTGTCAATAATATTTAGTACCTGTTTCAGCTTATCTTCAGTCCGCTCTAACCGTGTACCTTCCGGTTCTTTTATGCGGATCTGAAACTGCCCGTTATTTATTTTAGGCATCATATCTTTACCTATGTAAACGAAGCATAGACCAGCCAGGATAATTACACTCACTAAATAGACAAGTACAATAAGCTTTTTTTGAGGCATCCAACTTTTAAGAACAGCAGTAAACCTGACCTTTACCTTTTCAAATAGATCGTTCTTTTCGGGTTCTTCATTTTCTTTGTTCGAATGCATTTCTATCTGGCTTCGCTCCTGTTTATCCAAGCTTTCGCCGGCATGAGAATGGATATGGCCATGATCATAATGCTGGTATTGTTCGGCTTTGATCAGCCAGTTGCTTAAGATAGGAACACCTGTTTGCGCAAGGATGTAAGACACGATCATGGTTAAACCGATAGACAAGGATAGCGGCAAAAACATGGCTTTGGGCACACCAGTCATCAAAAAAGAAGGTGCAAAAACAGCAAGGATACATAATAAAATAAGCAGCAAGGGGAATGAAATTTCTTCGCAGGCATCATAAATGGCCTTTCGCTTTGATTTACCCATTTCTAAATGCTGATGTATATTTTCAATGGTTACTGTAGCCTGATCAACTAAAATACCAATAGCCAAAGCCAGTCCGCTCAAGGTCATTATATTAATAGTTTGTCCGAACAAGCTCAGTAACAGCACACCAATCAGGATGGAAACCGGGATCGTAATTACCACAATCAGACTGCTTCGCCAATCACGTAAAAACAATAAAACCATTAAACCTGTAAGTATTGCACCTAAGCCGCCTTCTGTCATCAAACTTTTTACTGCATTCACCACAAATACCGATTGGTCAAACTCATAACTGATCTTTACATCGTCCGGTAATAAAGATTGCATTTCCGGCAGTTTCTTTTTCAAATCTTGCACCACCGTCCAGGTAGAAGCATCGGCCGTTTTAACAGCCGGAATATAAACAGACCGCTTGCCATTGATCAAAGCATAATCAACAGTAATATCTGCACCATCGGTTACGCGGGCTATATCTTTTACAGTTACCACAACCCCGTTTTTTGTCAATACAGGAATAGACCCGAATTCATCTACTTTTTGAACAAGCGAATTAGTGGTTGTGATGAACATGGTATTATCTATCCGTAAATTTCCGGAAGGCGACATGACATTGAACTTTGACAGCGCATCAACTACTTCATCAGGCGTGAGATTATAACTGCGCAGTTTTGCCGGATCTACACTAATAATAATAGAGCGTGAGTTGGCCCCAAACGGTGGCGGTGCAGATAAACCGGGTATAGTAGAAAACATAGGCCGTATTTTGGTTGCGGCCAAATCATAAATATCTTTTAAGCTGCGCGAAGGGCTGGAGAATACAAGCTGACCGACTGGCAGGGAAGAAGCATCAAAACGCACTACCTGCGGTGGTAAGGCACCTGGCGGAAAAAACTTCATAGCCCGGTTTACCTGTAAAGCAACCTGTGCCGAAGCTTCGGCCATATTGGTGCTTTCATAAAAGCTGAGCTTGAGCATGGTTAAGCCCTGAATATTTTTACTCGTAATGCTTTTTACGCCATTTACATATAAAAACTGATCTTGTAAACGGGTAGAAAAAAAGCCTTCCATTTGCTGCGGAGACATGCCGCCATAGGATTCGATAACATAAATAGTAGGCAGGTTTAACTGCGGAAATATATCGATCGGGATTTTTATTGCGCTGAGCACTGCAAATATCAAAAGGCTCAGCGTGATCACCATTGTGGTGATCGGCCTTTTGAGTGCGGAGGTGACCATTGACATATACTTGTTATTTTAAAATGTTAAGTAATGAACTAACCTGATTTTGGGCGAAGGCTTTCTGGAATAAAGCACGGCAGTAAGAATTTTTAGCATTGGTATAATCCGTTTCTGCGCGAAAAAGAATATTTAATGCGGCATCTAATTCTACAATATCGGTAAGGCCATTTTTATAGAGCGAAAAATTGCGCCTGTAAGCTGCTTCGGCAGCTTGCAATTGTATTGGAATTTCCTGAAGCCGTTCTTGTGCCGTAAACAATTCTGTATTAGCCTGACCAGAACTTAATGCCAAAGCATTTTGCTGTTCCTGTAAAGTTTTTAAAGAATAGTTAGTTGCTGCTTTTTGTACGCCAAGCCGCAACTGCCTTCTTTTCAAATCAAAAATATTATAACTGACACCTACGCCTACTAAATAATTACTTCGCTGGAAACCCCAACCGGTTGATAACGCGTTGAAGTTGTCACTGTTATCCACACTTGATCCTCGTCCCCACGCAGCTCCCTCCAACATTATTTTTGGATTATAGCTTTTTTTAACCAGTGATTCTCTTTGCTGGTTGGTTTCGTAAAGCGATTTGTAGTAGTTAATTAAGGGGTGATTAATCGTATCTGCACCAGGCAAAGCTGAAACAGGTGCTGACGTAAGTAATTGAGGAACTGCATTGGTATCTGCAACTAACTGAACGGAAGGAATTCCGCTGATAGCAGAAAGCTGTAGCTGTACCTGTTTGGATTGATTGACCAGTTCAATATAATTTAAACGGGCTTTAGAAAGTTCGGCTGTGGCAATAGAAGTATCTACACCTGCCCTTACCCCGCTCCTGGCGAGTGACAAAATAGAACGCCTGATTTCTTCATTCCGCTGGATGTTTTTCTGTTGGATTAGAATCAGGCTTTGCAGGCGCAGCAATTCTAAATAATTACTAATGGCATAACCTTGTAATTGAAATTTAGAACGGGCGAACTGATTTTGCTCTGTTTTAACTTCGGAAGCTGCTACTTTATTTTGAGCACCATAAGCACCAAAATTGTAGATTTCCCAATCCAGCGAAGCTATGCCCAGATTGGTTAAAGCTATATCGGTATTGCTGGTAGTACGCCTCCCGCCAGAATTGGATGGGATCACCCCAAAGCCAAAATAACCGCCTGCTGTATTGTTATTGGTGCCGATGTCAGTCTGATAATTTAAATTGAGGTTCGGCAGCCAGTTATAGCGGGTTTCGTTTGCTTCTGCTTTGCGGATTTGAACAGCAGCAGAATCTGTTATCAGGGAAGGTGCATTTTGGTTAATGCGGTTAAGCAAAGTGTTTAAACTAACTGGGGCAGTTTGTTGCTGGGCATAAACCTGACTTTTAATTAAAAAGAGCAAGGATAGTACCCAGACTTTTTTAAGGTTAAGCATAATTTGTTGTTAAATTCTGAAAAGTGACGATGGTTAATGCAGTTGACAGAACCGCAAAATTTAAAACAGCCTTGGTAAAAACGAAGGCTGGAATTTTTCAAAAAAATCAAATGCTTAGCTTGCCGACCAGGAGGAAATACGGGTTATCGGGCACTACTTGAAAAAAGGTGCTTTTTAAATGATGCTGAATATTTCGCAGGGAGGACCTAAAGCCAATGCCCAAAAAAAGTGCGATAAAAGAAGCATAACACAGCAAAAGCTTAAAAATGGGAGCAGAAAGTTTTTGCTGAACAGAGCTCATTTCTGCCACAACATCTTCCGTATATTCCCCTTCTTTTCTTTTTCTAATCAGCTTGGATAATAAAAAACGGTTAGACTGATTATTGGTATTTAAAACCCTTTTGTACATATTAAATGCAACCAGCGGTTTTGCCAAAAGCAAAAGCACAAGCACACAAATTAATATTTTTATGGATTTCAAAAGTTGCACCAGTAATTAAAAAAATACTGCATTATCAAAACACAAACTTGAGTATAAGTTTGTGCATAATCTATGGGTAACACAATTGTTGCAATAATTGAACGGTAAAGTTTAAAAACCTTTTGCTTAGAGCTTGTTCAAATTTATAATGCTTCTTTTATGCCTATAAATTTTGTATTTGAATTTTATACCGATAAAAGAAGCATTGGGATTTCCTGTTTTCGTAGGTGATAAAAGAAGCATAGAAAATAAATTAAACAAAATTTAAACAGGCTCTTAACTTCATTCAACCTTTAGCACATCGCCCAACCTAATCGTTCCACCTTTTAATATTCGTGCTGTAATGCCTCCATGTCCGCGTACAGCATTATAACCGCCTTCGCCAAAAATTTCTTCCATGCGGGAACAGGGATGACATTCGCCGGTATATTCCAGCAACACTTCTCCTATCCAAAACTTTTTGTCTTTTAAGGCCAGCAGGTTGATACCTTTTACCACCAAATTTCTCCGCAGCATTTCCGGCGGTACTGTTTTTAGCTGCATAAAAGAAGCAATGGTTTGGATATGTTCCTGCTGGATCAGAGTAACCTGCCTTTTGCTGCCCGAAATGCCTGAAAAATGATCGCCGATAAGTCCTTTTTGGGTGATTGCTTCAACGCTTTCTACAGATAATACAGCCTTTTTTCTACCTGATCTAACGCCGATCCAGCAAATTTGGCCTCGCTGCGGCAAAGTATCAAAGAGTTTTTGAAGCGGAGAAGCTGCAGATAATTTCATTGAGAAATAGAATATAATTTCGATTTAGCGCCTGTTTAAATTTTGTTCAATCTATTTTCTATGCTTCTTTTATCACCTTAAAAACAGGAAAACCGATGCTTCTTTTATCGGTATAAAATGCAAAACAAAATTTACAGGCATAAAAGAAGCATTATAAATTTTCTGGTATAAATTTAAACAGGCTCTTAGGTTTTAGCAGGATTTCTAAATCAGAAATAAACTTTGCAAGCCAAATAATTGTTACCTTTAATAATCAATTTATACGCAGCAAACTTTTACTGCGTTTTTTAAATTAACAGTAAAACTTAACCAAAATCAAAACGCCATGAGTAAAGACAAAGGAAGTAGCGAGAAGAAAAAAGAGAAAAGTACCGAATCAAAAAAGGCACCTTCAGATTATCAATCCGGTAAAAAATCAGCCTCAAGTTCTGATTCCGTGCCAAAGAAAAAGTAATCAAAATGATTAAAAAACCCGCTTAAAACTTTCGTCTTAAGCGGGTTTCTTATTGATTGATGTTGATTTATTGATTTACAAATTTCTTTGCGTTGTTTCTTCTGTCGCCTTCGTTCAGGTATATTTTACGCAAACGGATGCTTTGCGGTGTAACTTCAATGTATTCATCGGCCTGAATGTATTCCATAGATTCTTCTAAAGAAAAATGAATGGCTGGCGCAATACGAACGTTGGTATCACTTCCGGATGCACGCATGTTGGTCAGCTGCTTGCCTTTAGTTAAGTTGATCACCAAATCATTATCGCGGATATGTTCGCCTAAAACTTGTCCTTCATAAACTTCTACGCCCGGATCGATGTGGAAGCGGCCGCGGTCCTGCAATTTATCTATTGCAAAAGCAGTAGTTTTGCCGGTATCCATAGAAACCAAAACGCCATTTGCACGGCCGGGAATTGTGCCTCTCCACGGCTCATAAGCTTTGAAACGGTGGGCCATGATGGCTTCGCCGGCGGTTGCAGTCAGCACATTATTACGCAAACCGATGATGCCGCGTGCCGGGATTTCAAACTCCAAATGCTGCAGATCGCCTTTTGGTTCCATCACCAGCAAATCACCTTTGCGCTGCGTTACCAGTTCAATTACTTTACCGGAAACTTCTCCCGGAACATCTACAATCAGCGTTTCAATCGGCTCACATTTTTCACCGTCAATTTCTTTCACAATTACCTGTGGCTGACCAACTTGCAACTCGTAACCTTCACGGCGCATCGTTTCAATCAACACCGATAAATGGAGAATACCACGGCCATAAACCAGGTAAGAATCAGGGGATTCTGTCTCGATTACTTTCAGGGCGAGATTTTTCTCCATCTCTTTGTACAAACGGTCACGCAGGTGGCGGGAAGTTACAAACTTGCCTTCTTTACCAAAAAACGGAGAATTGTTGATGGTAAAAAGCATGTTCATCGTTGGCTCATCAATGTGGATGATTTCCAATGCTTCCGGATTTTCAAAATCAGCAATGGTATCGCCAATATCAAATCCATCAATACCAACAACGGCGCAGATATCACCGGAGCTAACTTCTGTTGCTTTCAGTTTACCTAAACCTTCAAAAGTATATAGTTCTTTTACACGTGATTTTTGAATTGTCCCGTCGCGTTTCACCAAAGAAATCGGTTGATTTTCTTTCACTGTTCCGCGGGCAACACGGCCAATCGCGATACGGCCAACGAATGAAGAATAATCCAAAGATGTAATTTGCATTTGCAAAGTACCATCCTGTATCGGTGCCGGCGGAATGTTTTCCAAGATACAATCCATCAGCGGGAAAATATCTTCTGTTGGTTGTTTCCAATCGGTACTCATCCAGCCTTGTTTGGATGAACCGTAAATGACAGGGAAATTCAGTTGGTCTTCCGTAGCATCCAAATTATAAAACAACTCAAAAATTTGTTCGTAAACTTCTTCCGGGCGGCAATTTTCTTTATCAACCTTATTTACAACCACAATTGGTTTCAAACCTAAAGCCAAAGCTTTTTGGGTTACAAAACGTGTTTGCGGCATGGAACCTTCAAAAGCATCCACTAAAAGAAGCACACCGTCGGCCATTTTTAAAACACGTTCTACTTCACCACCAAAATCGGCGTGGCCAGGTGTATCGATGATGTTGATTTTAACATCTTTATATCTTACGGAAACGTTTTTGGCAACAATGGTAATGCCTCTTTCACGTTCCAGATCATTGTTGTCTAAGATCAGTTCACCTGTTTCCTGGTTATCCCTGAAAACGGCACAACTGTGCAAAATTTTGTCAACCAACGTCGTTTTGCCGTGGTCAACGTGTGCGATAATCGCAATGTTTCTGATTTTCTGCATGTAAATGCGTTCCTTAAATTTGCCGCAAAGCTAAGGTTAATATATTAGAATTTAAAGAGATAGCAAATATGTTTGCTATTTTTTATGGAATTTTATTACCAGATAACCTTTACCGGATAGGATTTGAAGTATTGATCCGCAGAAATAATAGTAAGATTTTCTGTGATTGCCTGAGCAATTAATAGGCGGTCAAAAGGATCTTTGTGGTAATGTGGGAGATTGGATAAATGATACAAATGTTCAAAGGAAATATTTAACAAAACAAAATCTCTTTCTAAGATATACACTTATACCTCTTGCAAAGTCTTACTTAAAACTATTTTTTTCAATGATATTTTGATAGTTAATTCCCACAAAGAAGCTATGCTGATTGCAATTGAATTTTGATCATTATTTAATTCATCTTGCAACTTTGGAGGCAAGTTAGCACTTCCCTCTAAATACCAAATTAGAACATGCGTATCTATTAAAAAACGCATGATTACATGTAATCTTTAAAATCATCAATCGGAGCATCAAAATCCTCAGCCATATAAGTTACAAAACCTTTAAGACCTCCAAATTCTCTTTTCAATTTAGGCTTTTCAAAGCTTGGTTCATTAATTATAGTAGAATTAAGAGAGGATTTATCTTCTTCAATGTTGTACTTAAAAGATGAATTATCGTCAATTTTTTCTCGCTGATTTTCATTTTTATAAATCAAAAAATCAACAAAATCCGAAACTTCCTTTTTTGAAGATTCAGGAAGTTTTTCGAGTTTTTCAACTAATACACTGGTTTTCATAACACTAAGCTACAAATTTTTAGTTATTGCCCAAAGGCCCAGCACAAAAACATAGGCATGGCTTTGGCCCAGGTTTCAACATTGTGTTTGCCGTTGATAACTTCCAGGTACTGAATATCTTTTTTTCGGTTATAACCCTGATTTTCAAGGGTTCTGATTAAGTCCACTGTATCATCCATAGAATCGATGATGTAGTTTTTATTTCGATCTGCCGTTTCGTCTTTTGTACCAGTTTGAAACCAGAATTTCAGTTCAGGCTGATGCTGTTTTTGCCGGATAATTTTGTGCATGATCCGATCACTTTCATCGCGATATCCTTCCTCCAAATCCTTGCTCCTCCACCAAAAAGAACCGGAAAACGCACCCACTTTATCAAACAGCTGCGGATTGTTCCAGGCGATATCCATTGCAGATAACCCGCCCAGCGAAAACCCGGCAAAAGCTATTGTGCCAAAGGTTTTCATACCGATCAGCTCCTGCAATTTAGGCACCAATTCTTGTGTGATAAAAGAAGTATAAGCATCTGCCAAACTCCCGCGGCCTTTAAAATCAGGATTTCCGGCCGTACCATACTCCTGTATGCGCTTGCCAGCGTGTATGGCAGCTACCAATGTTGGCCTGATTTGCTGATGGGTATATAATTTTGTTAAAGTCTGGCTCAAGCGCAAATTTTCCACTTCCTGGCCATCATTCAGCAACAAAAGGTTGATCTGCCGCAGCTCGTCAAACCCTTCAGGAATCAGCAGCGAACAAATAACTTCCCGCTCTAAAAACGTGGAACCAACCACCAAAACTTCTTCTGTTACTTCCATTTCCTGCTTTAATACGGGGCAATACATGTAATGTTTTTTGATTTACAAATTTAGAATTAGAGCCTGTTTAAATTTTGTTCAATTTATTTTCTATGCTTCTTTTATCACCTACGAAAACAGGAAAACCTGTACTTCTTTTATCGGTACAAAATGCAAACACAAAATTTATAGGCATAAAAGAAGCATTATAAATTTCTCTGATATAAATTTAAACAGGCTCTTAATGAATTTTGGGTAACAAAAGCAGTACCAAGTCGCAAAATTTTTGATTTTACTTACAAAGCAACTATATTACGATCTTATAAAAATAAATAAAAAAATGGTTGAAGAACACCGGAAATGGTATTCGCATAATTTGGGTTTTGAGTTGGATATGCTGGTTTTTGGTGATCGCGGCCGGCCGGTCATCCTGTTTCCAACATCATACGGAAGATATTACCAGAACAAGGATTTTGGGTTGATCGATGCTATTTCCTGGTTTATCAACGAAGGGTTGATCCGGGTTTATTGTCCGGATTCTATCGATACGCTAAGCTGGTACAACAAAAATGTGCATCCGGCAGAACGCGCCCGAAACCACATCTGGTATGATAAAATGCTACAGGAAGAACTCGTCCCCTGGGCCACGTTGGAAACCGGCGTAAGCAAAGCCGTGATGGCCGGCTGCAGTTTTGGCGGTTATCATGCGGCTAATTTTGCTTTTAAACATCCGGGGCAGGTGAGCCATTTGTTTTCCATGAGCGGTGCTTTTGATATCCGCTCATTTACAGATGGTTTTTACAACGATGATATTTTTTACAATAATCCGGTTGACTTTTTGCCGAATGATAATCAACCGGATTTGTGGAACTTAAATATCATTCTGGGTACTTCCGATCATGATATTTGCCTGGAACCTAACTTGATATTATCAAAAATATTAGCCAACAAAAATATTAACCATTGGTTAGATATCAGACCAAATGCAGTGCACGACTGGCCAATCTGGAAAGAAATGTTCCCGCATTATTTATCAACTTTATAATTTATTTATTCTGAATCAGGTAGTGGATTAATCTGCTTTTGTCCATAAAAAAGTATCGATAAAAGAAGCATTAGATTATTCATCACCGCTAAAAACAATTTATCACCATGAAAAAAATAGGTATTTTATTTGGCAAGGAAAATACGTTTCCGCAGGCTTTTGTTGATCGCATCAACAGTAAAAATGAAAAAGACATTACGGCGGAATTTGTAAAAGTAGACAAGGTTTTTCAGGGTGAAGCACTGGATTACGCTGTAATTGTTGACCGGATTTCGCAGGATGTCCCTTTTTATCGTTCGATGCTGAAAAACGCTGCCATTTGCGGTACGGCGGTGATCAATAATCCATTTTGGTGGAGTGCCGATGAAAAATTTTTTAACAATGCGCTGGCTTTAAAAATTGGCGTTCCGGTGCCGAAAACGGTTTTATTGCCCTCCAAAGAGCATCCGGATGATACGAGTGAAGCATCTTTCCGCAACCTTTCCTATCCGCTCAATTGGCCTGCTATTTTTAAATACGTTGGCTTTCCGGCTTATATGAAACCGTTTGACGGTGGCGGCTGGAAAGAAGTTTACAAAATGCACAGCTCGGAAGATTTCTTCAATAAATACAACGGCACCAAACAATATGTGATGATGTTGCAGGAAGAAATTATTTTTACAGAATATTTCCGCTGTTATTGCATCGGCGGAAAATATGTGAAAATTATGCAGTACGAGCCGCGCAACGCTTTCCACGAACGTTATGTGATCGAAGGTGCTTCGACCGATCAAAAACTACTGGATACGATCAAAAAATATGTAATCCTGCTGAACCAGTATTTAGGTTACGATTTTAATACGGTTGAATTTGCTGTACGCGATGGAATCCCTTATGCGATAGATTTTTGCAACCCGGCCCCGGATGCAGATGTGAACAGTGTGGGCGCAGAAAACTTTGAATGGGTGGTAGAAAATTCGGCCAATTATGCCATCGAACGTGCCAAAATGCAAAAAGATGGCCAGGATAATTTAACCTGGGGCGAGTATGTGAAATCATCTTCTATGGGTTCGCCTTTGGTAACTGCTGTGCCGAAAGTTGAAGCAAAGGCAGGCTCAAAAGCAAAATCCGCAGAAAAAGGACCAATAAAAACAGACACTGAAATTTAGGGCATAAAAGAAGCATTGAAAATTATTTTAAAAAGAAAGGAGCACTATGAACAAGTTCACTTTAGGGGTTGAAGAAGAGTTTATGGTGGTTGATCCGGTGAGTAGGGAACTGATTTCGCACGATCAGAAAATTGTAGAAGGCGCACAAAAAATCCATGAAGACCAGGTAAAAGCAGAAATGCACCAGGCCGTGGTGGAAGTGGGCACACATATTTGCAACAACACCGAAGAAGCGCGAAAAGAAGTGACCAAACTGCGTTATACCGTGGCGCAACTGGCCGGCGATTTAGGAATGCGCATTGGTGCGGCAGGCACGCATCCGTTTTCGCACTGGCAAAACCAGCTGATTACCGAGCATCCGCGCTACAACGAAATTGTGAATGAATTGCAGCAAGCAGCACGTTCCAACTTAATTTTTGGTTTGCATGTGCATGTGGGCATCCAATCGCGCGAGTTGGCAATCCATATTGCCAATCAGGTGCGGTATTTTTTGCCGCATGTTTACGCGCTTTCCACCAATTCGCCGTTTTGGGTGGGCCGCAATACGGGTTATAAATCCTATCGGACCAAGGTTTTTGATAAGTTTCCGAGAACAGGAATCCCTGATTATTTTGCAAATATTGAAGAATACGACAATTACATCAAAATGCTGGTGAAAACCAATTGTATCGATAATGCGAAAAAGATTTGGTGGGATATCCGCGTACACCCGTTTTTTGAAACAATAGAATTTCGCATTTGCGATTGCCCGATGCTGGTGGATGAAACGATGGCTTTCACGGCACTTTTCCAGGCTTTGTGTGCCAAATTGTATAAGCTTCGGCAGCAAAACATGAAGTTTATTACTTATACCCGTGCTTTGATCAACGAAAATAAATGGCGTGCTGCCCGATATGGCATCGACGGAAAAATGATTGATTTTGGCAAAGAAATGGAAGTCAATACCCGCGCCTTAATTTTGGAACTACTTGATTTTGTGGATGATGTGGTAGATGAATTGGGTTGCCGCCAGGACCTGCAATACATCCACAACATTCTGGAACATGGCACCGGGGCCGACCGGCAACTGGCAATATATGATAAAAGAAACAATTTTGAAGATGTGGTAGATTATATCACTTCACAAACTCTGGTTGGAATTTAGTGGTATAAAAGAAGCATCATGAACACAGAAAAAACAACTATAAAAGTAGCAATTATTGATTTGTACAACGGGCACCCAAATCAGGGAATGCGCTGCTTTCAGGATATTTTGGATAAATACCGGCTTCAAAATCAATTGGAACTGAGCTATCAGGTTTTCAATTTACGCGGAAACAACGAAATACCAGGAATAGATTTTGACATTTATATTTCCAGTGGCGGCCCCGGAAGCCCGCTGGAAAGTGAAGGTTCCGTGTGGGAAAACCTTTATTTTGATTTGATTGGCCAAATCCAGCAACACAACGGTTCTGATCATCCGCAGAAAAAATATATGCTGTTTGTATGCCATTCTTTTCAGCTGATGTGCAGGCATTACGGTTTGGGAGCTGTCAATCAGCGGCATTCTACGTCTTTCGGTATCCTGCCGATCCATCAAACCGCTGCCGGCCATGAAGAGTTGGTTTTTGCAGGTTTGCCTGATCCTTTTTACTCGGTAGATTCTCGCGATTGGCAGGTTGTTCAGCCAAATCATGAACGTTTTGAAACTTTGGGCGCAACACTTTTGGCCATAGAAAAAGAACGCCCGAACGTGGATTATGAACGTTGTATGATGGCGGTTCGTTTTAATGAGTATTTTTTCGGAACGCAATTTCATCCCGAAGCAGATCCGGCCGGAATGCGTTTGCGCTTGCTGGAACCGCTTAAAAAAGAACAAACCATTGCGGAACATGGTGAACAAAAATATCATGAAATGCTGGAACGGCTGGACGATCCTGACAAAATCATGCTTACGCAGAACACTTTGATCCCAAATTTTTTGAACCAGGCAATTTTAACTTTTCAGGAAGTATAATTTCTAAACAACCATGATCCCTTCGTACAGAAAAGCTTTCAACGAGCAATTTTCAACGGAAAAATATCAACACTTTTTAAAGATTTTGCAGGAAGATTTGAAAGACGATATTGCTTTCCGAGTTGCCGAAACGCCGGTTTTTGTTGATGAAGATTTGAAACAAAAGTTGGTTTTGGCCGGAGATGAGATCCTGAAAACGATTCTTGATCCGGGGTTTAAGGAACTTACAAAACGTGCCATTCCCGAAAAATGGCAGGTAGCCAATGAAACCGAACATCCGCATTTTATCGCTTTTGATTTTGCCATCTGCAAAGATGAAAATGGCCAAATTGTTCCAAAACTAATTGAATTACAGGGCTTTCCGTCTTTGTATGGTTTCCAGTCTTTTTTGGGGGATTGCTATCAGGAAGCTTATAATTTACCTGATAAAAGAAGCATTTACTTTTCGAGCCTGAACAAAAATAGTTATTTGGCTTTGCTGAAAAGAACAATCATCGGCCCGTATAAACCCGAAGAAGTGGTTTTGATGGACGTGGATGCGCTCCATCAAAAAACAGTTGTTGATTTTCTTATCACACAAAAGCAGCTGGGCATTCCGATTATTCCGCTGGAAGATTTGAAACAGGAAGGTAAAAAGCTGTACTATTTTTCCAATGATCAAAAAATTTTTATCAAGCGGATTTATAACCGTTTGATTTTTGATGAGATTGATGCCGATCCGAATATTTTTGATAAAGTAGTGGATATTCGTCAGAACCTGGATGTGGAATGGATTACGCATCCAAACTGGTTTTACCGCATCAGCAAGTTTACAATGCCTTTTTTACAAAGTAAATTTGTTCCGAAAACCTGGTTTTTAAATGAGCTTCCTTCTATCCCAAAAAACTTGGAAGATTTTGTGCTGAAACCTTTATTTTCTTTTGCCGGGCAAGGTGTAATTATCGATGTAAAAGAAGCAGATATTGAGGCAATTACTGATCGGGAAAACTGGATTCTTCAGGAGAAAGTAAATTATGAGCCAATTGTGCAAGCACCGGACGGAGGCGTAAAATGTGAAATCAGGATTTTGTATCTTTGGCCTGAAGAAGACAAACAGCCAACTCTGGCCATCAATTTATCCCGATTAAGCCGTGGTAAAATGATTGGCGTTCGATATAATAAAGACTTTGACTGGGTTGGCGGTACGGTTGCCTTCTTTTAATAACAAAAAGTTGAACATAAGCTTCTAATTTTTATTCGATAAAAGAAGCATTAATTTTCAAGCCATGAACCTCCAAATTGTTATCGTTGTGATACTGTTTTTAGCAGCTATCTTTTATGTTGGCCGATTAATTTTCAACAGTATCACTGCCAAAAAGAGTTGTGGCAGTAACTGCAAATGTGGCGTTGATTTTTCGCAGGTAGATGTAAAAAAGGCTGTTCGTTAATCGTTATTACCTCTAATATTAAATGTCTGCCGAAGTATGATGCTTCTTTTATCGGCATAAAATTGAGAAACCACATTTTGTCATTTCGACCGAAGGGAGAAATCTTCTTCAAAAAAATCTTATTAGTTTTAGGTCGATAAAAAAAGCATTATTAGTTTGAAAGAAGATTTCTCCCTTCGGTCGGAATGACAGTGGAAAGAACATCATGATGCTTCTTTTATCAACCTAAATCTTCTCGATCAGGCAAACCGCATACGCCACTACGCCTTCTTTTCGCCCGATAAAACCCATGGTTTCATTAGTGGTGGCTTTGATAGAAATATCTTCCTGGCTGATACCGGTTGCGTCCGAAATATGGGTTTTCATGGCTGGGATGTGCGGGTTGATCTTGGGTGCTTCCAGGCAAATCATGGCATCAATATTTCCGACTGTCCAGTTCTGTTCTTCCAGCATTTTCAATACTTCTTTTAGCAGCAATAAACTGCTGATGCCCCGCCAGCGTTCGTCCGTATTGGAAAAATGCAAGCCGATATCGCCCAAATTTGCCGCGCCCAGCAAAGCATCGCAAATGGCGTGGAGCAATACATCCGCATCAGAATGGCCAAAAGCACCGGAAGTGTGTTCTAAATTTACGCCGCCCATCACAAACGGATGACCTTGGCGCAACTGGTGCACATCAAAGCCAAAACCTACTTTAATTTTCATCGATAAAAGAAGTATTTTATTTAACAGCAGAATTTCTGCCGAAAGAATAGCCTAACGTAAAACGTAAAGTATTGGCCAATGCACTTTGCTGTTCGTTGGCTACCAGATAAGAAAAATCAAGATTGAAAGCTTCGAAACGCAAACCCAGGCCAAGCGTTAAATATTTACGGTTTCCGAGGTTTGGGTTTTCGTAGAAATAACCGGTGCGCAAAGCAAACTGGTGGTTGTACCAATATTCCAGCCCGCCGGCAAAATTGATTTCTTTAAGTTCTCCGCTGAGACCGGCATCACTAAAAGAACCAAAAATACCCGCTGGCACGCTTGCCGTAGAGTTGGGATTTGTTGGAACTAATAATTTGTTGGCATCCAAAGTAGCCGTTAATTCATTGTAATTATCTAAATACCAAGTGTTTGCAACACCAATTCGCAGATTAGTCGGTAAAAAATATTTTTGTCCGGTTTCTGTGTAACTGATTTTGGAACCGATATTAGAGATATTCACACCCAACGCAAAAAGATCATCTTTACCAAAAAGCTGGGTTGGGTTTTTATAAGTTAAGGAAACATCAGCTGCTACAGCCTGCCCGGCTTTGGTTTGCTGACTGCTGGAAAAACTACCGTTAGATAGATTGGAATAGATGTAACGTAATGAGGTGCCAAGCGAAAAATTTTCACCAAACTTCCGTGCAAAACTGGCATCAACCGCAAATTCATTGGGCGTATAAGTGCCCTGCTCCTGCTGGTTTATATCAACCAGTTGGATTTTGCCCAGGTTAAAATATCTTAAAGACAGGCCGATCACATTTCGGTCATCCAGTTTATGGGCATAACTTAAATAAGCAAGGTTGATATCGGGCACCAGCCTGCGCAACCACGGGCTGTAGGATAAAGATAACTGATCTCCATTTTCAATATAAGCAAGCTTGGACGGATTCCAGTAATTAGCATTTTTGTCGTTTGCTAAGGCCACGCCCGCATCACCAATTGCACCGGAACGGGCATCCGGAGAAATGGTTAAAAACGGAACAGCCGTTAATATTGCACCTGAAGTAGAGCTGCCATTGGTATTTGTACCACTAACCTGCGCTTGTGCACAAAAAAAGTTAAAACTTAAACCAATCGTTAGAATTAAAACTTTTTTAATTGTAGTATCAATATTCATTAAGCCGGAATAATATGTTTAAAGTAGCACGATAATTTTATGATATATTACAGAATAAAGCAGAATAAAAATCGTTGTACAAAGCAAATAACTACTTTATAACTTGCTTATTGTCAAATCTAACTAAATTTTGATCTGCTGTAACTCTAAAAGATGTTATTTCGTTCAATATAATCATATCTGTAAAAAGATATATGATGATGCATAAATTTTATTTTGGCGTTTTTTACGAAAAATTTTAAATTTACGTTCTACCCGATTCTCGAAAAATGAAAAAAAATTTAATCAGCTGTACTTTAACTGTGCTTATGCTTGGCGGCATATTAAGCAGTTGTAATAAAGCAAAATCTCAAAAAACCGGTTGGGCCTATAATGACCGCACGAACGGCGGATTTCAGGTTTTTGCCAAAAAACATCCCGCACCCGGCCCTGGTTTAGTGCCTGTTGAAGGTGGTACTTTTGTTTTGGGAGGATCTTTGAACGAAGATCTTCAGTTTGATTACAACAACATTAGGCGAAGGGTTACCGTTGCTTCTTTTTACATGGATGAAACCGAAGTAGCTAATACTGACTGGCTTGAGTATTTATACTGGATCAAAAGAACTTATCCGCAGGAACGGGAAATGTACTATAATGCCATCCCGGATACTTTAGTTTGGCGCCAGCCTTTGTCGTACAATGAACCTTATGTTGATAATTATCTTCGCCATCCTGGCTATCAGGATTATCCTGTTGTTGGTGTAAGTTGGGATCAGGCCAATGATTATTGTGACTGGCGTACCCAGCGCGTGAATGAAGAGATTTTGCGCGAACGAGGTATCATCACCGATTGGAAAACCATGAGCAAAAACAAAAAAACGGGTAGTGATGCTGCTTTTAACACAGATATTTATTTGAACGGCCAGTATCGTGGTAAAGGTATCGATGGCAAAAACATGCCAAAAGATTTGAACGCTGCTGCGAAAGGGCAAGGTGGAAAACCTGCTACCCGCCCGGCACGTATTGAAGATGGCGTTTTGAAACAACCCTATCGTTTGCCTTCCGAAGCTGAGTGGGAATATTCTGCTTTAGCTTTAGCCGGAAATACACAATTTGAAAACATCAGTGATGGCAAAGTATATCCCTGGAACGGCATGGGTGTAAGATCTCCGAAAAAGAGCACCCGTGGTTTGATCCTGGCTAACTTTAAACGTGGGGCTGGTGATAATATGGGTACAGGCGGTTATTTAAATGATAAAGCTGATATTACCGCACCGGTTCGCTCTTTCCCGCCCAATGATTTTGGATTGTACAACATGGCCGGAAATGTAAATGAGTGGACGGGTGATACTTACCGTCAGTTATCTTACGAAGATTTTGAAGATTTTAATCCTTTCCGTGGTAATATTTATACGGATAAAAGATTGGCCAATACAGATAAAGGGCTTTTGGCGAAAGATAAATACGGCCGCCCGATAAAAGATCTGGCCAAAACATCGAAAAAACAAAAATGGAGTGAATTAAATGGTCAACGTGCTACTGCTGCCGAAACCAACGCAGCAAACGCTAATCCAACATCAAGTGCGGTTACGGCTGCCAATAATTCCGGTAAAGCGTTTACACCTGATGTTCGCGGTTATGCTGATTCTGTGAACACAACTTTGTACGGTAATACAACTTTGGTAAACGATCATTCAAAAGTTTACAAAGGCGGTTCCTGGAATGACCGCGCTTACTGGCTCAACCCGGCTACACGCCGTTTCATGGATCAGGAAGATGCAACTGCTGAAGTGGGGTTTCGTTGCGCCATGGGTATGATTGGCGAAGCAGAAATTAACCCTGCAAACAAAGCACACTTCCGGGTTAAAAAAGCAAAATCTCCAAAGAAAATACAGTTGTAAAAACAGTATTGTTTATATCAAAAAGGCTTTCATTTTAAAAATGAAAGCCTTTTTATTTTTGCGATATTATTATTAAAATGATGGTACTGTTTTTATCGGTATAAATTTCAGATGCTGAATTTACCTAATTAATTCCTTCAACCGATCTTGTGTAAACGTAATATATACCTGCTGTTTGATTGGTGGTTTGGCCAATAAATACTTTTTATAATATTTTACGGCTGTTTTTTTATCATTCAAATCACGATCATACAAGCAAGCTAAAGTATAATAAATGATTCCTTTTTCTTTGAAAAACAATCCTTTCTGGTAAGATTCTGCCGCGGCAGTAAATGCTTTAAGTTTTTGGTACGCATCACCTTTCTCATTGTAATAAGCATTGGTATAAGGTGATACAGCTTCACGCAAAGTTTTATCAAAATAATCTACAGCCATTTGATACTTTTCCAACGCTTTATAGCTCATTGCCGTTAAATAAAACGTCCGTTCTGATTGTTGTTGCAAAAGAGAAAAACTTTCAATAGCACAATCATAAATTTTCAGCATATAATAAGAAGTAGCCAGCATGTTAGTTACCTCAGCAGAATTGTCTCCAAGCAGTTTCAGTTGCTTACATGTTTTAATTGTTTCTTTGAACTGGTCATTTGTATAAGTAAGTTTTGCCAAACATTTAAGTAAAAGCAAATTGGTAGAATCTGCTGCAATTGCACGTTTTAAAACCACCTGAGCCGGTTCAATTTTTTTCATGCTGATCAATAATAAACTTAAATCTGCCGCTACATCTGCCTCTTGCGGCTGTAATGTATTTGCTTTTTGCAGATATTTAAGTGCGTTCGTGGTGTCCGGTTTTTCCAGGTAAAGGCTGCCTAACTGTTTATATACCACAAAATTATTGGTATCTATTTTGATCGCTTTTTCATAATAATACAATGCTTTACCATTATTTTCTCTTTTAATTTGAATGCCTGCCAAACTCATTAGTACAGGTACATTTACAGAATCCTGGCTCAATATCCTTAAATAATAATTTTCGGCTTCAGGCAATTTACCGGTCATGCGGCTGGTATAAGCAAACCGGGAAAGTATCTTCAAATCTGTTATCGGTTCAGGATAGTTTTTTTTGAGATAATCAAAGGCTTCTGCAAACCGTTGATTTTGATACATATCAATCAGTTGCACATCGTTTGCTTTATTTTGCTGCGCAAGAATTTGAAAATTACAAAATAAAGAAAACAGGAAAAAGAACAGAAAATTTTTCATTTGCCAAATATTTTAACTAATATATTAGTTAAATACTGCATTCCAAATTAAAATTAAAAAATAATTTTAATAACGTTGGCTCAACAGTTTTATGCCGATAAAAACAGTATGACCTGTTTTAAATAGTTACTGCGTTAAAGCGTATTCCACCAGATTAGCTCCCATTTTCAAGGCTTTTAAACGGCTTTCCGGCGTATCATTTGTGTAAGTTCCTGCATCTTCCCAACCGTTTCCCAAATCACATTCGTAGGTATAAAAACAAACTAACCGGCCTTTATAAATCAATCCAAAACCTTGCGGACGTTTGCCATCATGTTCATGGATTTTGGGCAATCCGGTTGGAAAAGCAAATTTTTGATGAAAGATCGGATGATTGACCGGTAATTCCACAAAGTCTAATTCCGGGAAAACCTTTTTCATTTGAGGCCGGATAAACTGGTTTAAGCCGTAATTATCATCAATATGCAAAAATCCGCCACCAGTTAAATATTTTCGTAAATTTTTAACCTCCTGATCAGAAAAAATTACATTCCCGTGTCCAGTCAGAAATGTAAAAGGATAGTTAAAGAGGGCTTCACTGCCCACTTCTACCACATCTTCTTCAGGCTTGATGTTAGTTTTCAGATTTTCATTACAAAATCTGATCAGATTGGTCAGTGCTGTTCTGTCTCCGTACCAATCACCGCCGCCACTATATTTTATTTTAGCAATTTTATAAGTAGGTTCCTGATTTTTAGGTGATAAAAACAGCACAATTAACAAAAGATATTTCATATTCGATTCAAAAAATTGATTTCAAAACAAGCCTCCAAAGCAGCCGTTTCTGTTCTTAAACGGCTCTGTCCCAAAGTTATGGCCTTAAATCCATTTTCTAAAGCCATATTAATTTCCTGCGGAGAGAAATCACCTTCAGGCCCAATTAATATCAAATATTTTTGCTGCGGAAGGAATACTTCTTTTATCGATACTTTTTCAGCATCGGCACAATGTGCAATCCATTTTTGCGAATCAGGATTAATTTTAATTAAAGAAGAAAAATTGGTCAGAGCATTTAATTTGGGATGATAAGCTTTGAGCGACTGCTTCATTGCTGCCGTAATTACTTTGTTCAGCCGTTCTATGTTAATATTTTTCCGTTCCGAGCGCTGGCACAAAACCGGAGTAATTTCATCGATTCCAATCTCGGTAGCTTTTTCAATAAACCATTCTAACCGCTCAATATTTTTGGTTGGGGCCACAGCAATGTGCAGATAATAATCTTTTTTGCCGAAGCTTTGTTTGGTTTCAAGAATTACGAAACGGGTTTTTTTGGGATCGGCAACTAAGATTTTTGCATGATAAAAAGAGCCTTTCCCGTCAATAATCTCAATGAGGTCATCTTTTTGCAAACGCAGCACTTTTACACAATGCCTGCTTTCTTCTTCATTCAAAAAGGAGTCTGCTAAATCTAATTCAGGTGTATAGAATAGATACATCTGTTGGGTAGATTAATTATTGTCGGATACATCTTCTTCATTCAGCAACAGTTCGAGCTTCACGGATTCAATGTTTTGGCCTGCTTTTTTCAACACTGTAATGTTGTAGCCATTAGCTTCTTTCTGTTCACCAACTTCAGGGATTTTCCCAAAAATTTCACCCAGCCAGCCAGAAACAGTATCGAAATCGCCGTCTTCAGGCAAATCATGCGGCAATTGCTCGTTTACATCATAAATACTTGCCAAAGCATTGACCACAAATTCTGTTGAATTGATACGCTCTACAATCGGTTTTTCTTCATCGTATTCGTCCTGAATTTCACCAACTAACTCTTCAACAATATCTTCCAAGGTAACCATGCCTGCAGTTCCGCCAAATTCATCCATTACGATGGCAATCTGGATACGTTTGAGCTGCAATTCTGTCATTAAATCATTTATTTTTTTAGTTTCGGGAATGAAATACGGCTTACGGATAATATCCTGCAATATAAAATCTGTTTGATTGACCAGCAAAGGCAAAATATCTTTTGCCTGCACAATACCAACAATTTTATCCATCGTATCATCGTAAACCGGCATCCTGGAATAGCCTTCTTTAATAATGCGGTTTAATAGATCTTCTTTATTGAGGTGCAGTTCAACACCGGAAATTTTGGTTCTGGGAACCATAATGTTTTTGGCAACGCGCTCATTAAAATCAAATACATTTTTAATAAGTTCGTGCTCGTTGAAATCTAAAACCCCGCTTTCTTTTCCCTGATCTAACAAATATTGTAATTCTTCAGAGCTGTGATGTGCCTCACCAGAATGTGTTGTTTCTATACCAAAAAGTTTCAAAATTGCATTTGCAAAACCATTTAAAGCCCAAATAAAAGGCCTGAAAACGACATAGAAAAACTGTAAAGGAAAAGCAATAAATAAACTGGTTTTAACTGGTTGCTGGATTGCAAAAGTTTTTGGGGCCAGTTCGCCAAAAACAATATGCATGATAGTTATGATTAAAAAAGCTAAGAAATGCCCCAAATTGAGCGCGAAAGAACCTGAAACATCAATATGTAAAAGGTTGAAGAAGTTACCGACTAACTTAGTCATCACCTCTTCTCCAACCCAACCCAAGCCCAAAGAGGCCAGTGTAACACCTAATTGTGTAGCTGCCAGATAAGCATCCATGTGGTGCAGGATGGTTTTGGTGACTTTGGCTACACGGCTTCCTGATTTTGCCTGGATTTCAATTTGGGAAGAACGTACCTTAACAATTGCAAATTCGGCTGCTACAAAAAACCCATTTAAGAATACTAAAAAAACAGTTAAGAAAGCATGAAAACCGCTAATGTCAAGATCAGGACCCATTAAATATTTTGTTTCTGAAACGTTGTTTTATACAGCTCAATACTTTCTTCGATGATACGATAAGCTTCTTCTTTACCTTCAAACTGCTCTACTGTTACCGAGGCACTGTGTTCCAGTTTTTTATAATCCTCAAAAAAGCGGGTTATTTCTGCTTCAGTATGCGGAGGAAGATCAGTGATATCATTAATGTAATTTACAGACATATCATTTGCTGCAACTGCAATAATTTTATCATCCCTTTCGCCTTTATCTACCATGTGCATTACACCAATTACTTTGGCTTCCAGTATACACATCGGCACAACTTCCTGCGAGCAAATCACCAAAATATCCAAAGGATCATTGTCATCACAATAAGTCATCGGGATAAAACCATAATTTGCAGGATACATTACGGATGAAAACAGCACACGGTCTAATCTTAACAAGCCGTAATCTTTATCAATTTCGTACTTGCATTTAGACCCTTTAGGAATTTCTATAATTGCGTTAACACGTTGCGGGGATTTACCGGCATCACCAGGTGGAATAGTTTGCCATGCATGTTCTAATGTCATAGTTTGTATAGTTTTATATTATTCTGTTGGTAAGTTTTTTTGTGTAGAATTGTTTTTTGCTGATCTAAAATAAGCAATTATAACAGGTGTAGCTGTAAAAGCAATTAACCCCAAAATAATATATGGCATATAATGTATTATCCCGGGAAATTTTTTGCCAAGGAAAAAGCCAAGTAAAGTAAGTAGCAAGACCCACAACAGACTTCCTAAAAAATTGTAAAGCGTAAATGTTTTGAACTTAACTTTTGCAACTCCGGCAAATATAGGGGCAAAAGTTCGGATTATGGGGAAAAAACGTCCGAAAACAAGCGCCATTCCCCCATATTTTTGAAAAAATTCTTCGGCCATATATACATATCTTTTTTTGAAGAAAAATGAGTCTTCCCGGTTAAAAAGCATCCGGCCGGTACTATAGCCAAACCAATATCCAGCATAATTGCCCAAAATACCTGCCATAAAAAGTGTACCAAGCAATTGATAAATTGAAACTTCTAATAAACCTGTAGCGCAAAAAATACCTGCTAAAAACAGCAAGTAATCTCCCGGCAAGAAAAACCCGAAAAACAGGCCTGTTTCAGCAAAAACAATAAAAAAGATAAGGTAAATCCCGCCCTTACTGATGATAGCTTCCGCATCAATTAAGGTCGTTAAATGTTCCCAAATTTCTTTCATTAGCAATGTTAGTCTGTAAAACTACAAATATTAAATTTAAATGCAGTCCAGCGCGGAAGCTAAATCAGGTGTGAAATAATGGCCGGATAAATGCCTACGAGGAGTGTGATGAATGCGGCTATTCCAAGAACGAAGCTTACATTTCCGGGAATGCTGATTGCTGCCCGTTCTTCATTATTGAAATACATGGCTATAATTACCCTGAAATAATAGAAGATGGAAATGATGGCATTAATTACAGCAAATACGGTTAGCCATACTTGATATTGAGATAGTGCTCTGGAAAACATAAAAAACTTACCGATAAAACCTGCTGTTAAAGGAATCCCTGCTAAAGACAGCATGGCGATTGTTAGTACAAAAGCCAGAAATGGATTGCTTTTACCTAAACCGTTAAAATTATCAAAGCTACTGTTGCCGGTTTGCTGCTGAACCAACATCAGCACACCAAAAGCAATAATGGAAGCGATGGAGTAAGCGGTTGCATATACAAACACTGCATTGGCCGAAGCTACGCCCAAAGCAACAATTGCAAACAGCATATACCCTACGTGCGAAATGCTGGAAAAAGCCAACATCCGCTTAAAGTTATGCTGATACAAGGCTGTAATATTGCCTATAAACAAAGTAATGATGGTAATGATCAGCAGTGAAGGAGTCCAGAAATCTGCCAATGGCGCAAAGCAAATGGCAAACAAACGCAGGAATGCAGCGAAACCGGCAGTCTTTACAACTGTTGCCATGTAGGCAGTGATCAAAGTTGGTGATCCTTCATAAACATCCGGTGCCCAAAAGTGAAAAGGTGCAGCACCAACTTTGAAGCATAAACCTACGATCATCAATAAAATACCGGTATAAAACAAGTATGAAATATCGTGTGTATTTGAAAGAACGTAGTTTTTAATTACTTCAAGATCAAAAGAACCTGACGCTCCGTAAATTAAAGTAATTCCAAACAGCAAGAAGCCAGTAGAAAAAGCTCCCATCAAAAAATATTTTAAAGCAGCTTCGTTCGAGGCAAAATCTCTTTTTTTAATCCCGGCAAGAATATACAGGCATACAGACATAATTTCTATACCTATAAACAGCATCGTTAAATTATGATAGGAAACCATAACTATAATCCCGGCTAAAGAAAATAATATAATAGCATAATACTCAGCTACATGTTCGCTGATCCGCTCAAAATAATTTTTGGAAAGCAGGATGATCAAGATAGTCGAAAGAATTGTAATTACAGAAAAGGCGATAGCATAATGATCAGTCAAAATCATCCCGCTGTAAATTGGCTTTGCAATCGTATCCCATTGTGCTACAGCAAACCCGGCAGCTACAATCAGGCCGATTACTGTAACTGGAAGCAATGCTTTGTTTAGCTTGTATAATCCTAAATATAAAATAATGACCGCTAAAACTGAGATTGAAATAAGAGTACCCATTTGATTATTTAGCTGATATTAATTTTTGGTTGACCTGCTCAATCAGATGGCTTACGCTGGCTTCCGAAAGATGTTGTAAAGGTTGCGGATAAACCCCAATCAGGATTATCAATGTACAGATGGTGATTAAAACTAATTTTTCTGAACCGGAAACATCTACAAAAGAAGCAGTTAAAGTACTAGCTTCTCCCTGCATAATTTGCTTATACATCCGCAGCATATAAACGGCACTAAAAATGATGGTTAAGCCGGCAATGGCAACCAGCCAGATGTTGTATTGATAAATACCGTTCATCAATAAAAACTCTCCAATAAAACCATTGGTTAAAGGCAATGCAACCGTTCCCATAATTATGATGATAAAAGAAGCAGCCAGAAAAGGTGCATTTTTTGCAATACCACCCATCAAACTTATATCACGCGTATTAATGTTTCTGCTGATAATATCAATCACAAAAAACAAACCCACAACATTTATCCCGTGGCTCAACATCTGGATAACGGCACCTTGCATTCCTTGTATATTCCAGGCAAAAATCCCGGCTGCAATCAAACCAACGTGTGCAATTGATGAGTAAGCGATTAAACGTTTTCCATCTTTTTGATTGAAAGCAATAAGTGAAGCATAAACAATCCCGATAACGGAAAGTATAATTGCAGTGCTTTGCCATTGTGCAAAACCAAGTGGTGCAATAGGTATCAACCAGCGGATAGCACCATAAATTCCCATTTTCAACATAATGCCGGAAAGCATCATCGTTCCGGCTGTTGGTGCGGTTGTATAAGTATCAGGCTGCCAGGTATGGAAAGGGAAAATGGGCATTTTAATTGCAAAAGCAATAAAAAAAGCTAAGAAAATCCAACCCTGATGATAAGCATCAAAGTTGAGGTTATAAAAAGCCTGCACATCGAAGGTTTTTCCTGGTGTTTGCAGGTACAGATAGATGATACCCAAAAGCATGAAAAGTGAACCGGCAAAAGTATAGATAAAAAATTTGATGGTGACTTTTATCCTATTTTCTCCGCCCCACAAAGCACAGATGAAATAAATGGGAATCAGAGCGGTTTCCCAGCCAACGTAAAATAGGAAAGCATCCATCGCTGTAAAAACCAGTAGTAAACCGGTCTGCATAAACAATATCAAAGCATAAAAAGCAGAAGGATTACTATATTTATGTTTGAAGGTAGAGAGAATAATCAGTGGGACTAAAACTGTTGTCAGTATTACGGTAATCAAACTGATCCCGTCAACACCCGCTTTAAAATGAATTCCCCAATCTGCAATCCATGGATAATCGACTACATATTGGTAAGTAGCATCCGCATGAAAACCAGAAACCATAATTGCAGCAACCGCCAGTTCGGCCAGTGCAAAAACTAATGCAATATTTTTTACAGCATTACCTTTAAAAAACAGCAGAATCAGGGCAGCAAATAAAGGTAAAAAAAGTAGAATAACCGTCATATCTTAATGTTGCAAGCTGTTAAATCCTGAATAAACTATAAGCTATCATCGCAATAATCCCGATAACCATAACGAAAATATAAAAACCAACGTTTCCTGTTTGCAATAAACGCACGCCCTTACTGCTCTCTATGGAAACCTTGCCCAAACTGTTTACAATGCCATCAATAATTTTCAGGTCGATAACTTTGTAAAAGAATTTTGAAGCCACATCCAATGGTTTACGGATAACCAGATCATACAATTCATCAATATAAAATTTATGATAAGCTAAAGCGTTGATCGGTGTACGGTCCTCACCATCTGCTACTGGCAGATTACTGCCTTTACCATATTTTACAGAAGCGTAAATGATAGCTGAAACTGCACCGGTTACTGAAACAGCCATCAAGGTAAGCTCTAAACTACGGGAAATTGAAAATTCGGATGTTTGTGCTGCTGTAGAAGCAAAAATTGGCAAAAGATAATGTTCGAGCCAGTGATTTCCACCTAAAGCTTTCGGTATTCCGATAAATCCGCCAACGATGGAAAGTACTGCTAAAACAATTAACGGAACTGTCATTAATGACGGCGATTCATGCAGATGATGTTCCTGATCATTTGTACCCCGAAATTTTCCGAAGAAAGTTAAGTAGATCAACCGGAACATGTAGAAAGCAGTAAACATTGAACCGATTACGCCAAGTACATACATGCTTTTGCTGTAAGTAAAAACGTGTGCCAGGATTTCATCTTTAGAAAAAAACCCGGAAAAAGGAGGAATGCCGGAAATGGCTATTGCCCCTATTAACATTGTAATAAAAGTAACCGGAAGTTTTTTACGCAAACCGCCCATTTGTCGCATATCCTGTTCGCCGCTTGCCGCATGGATAACCGAACCGGCACATAAGAATAATAGTGCCTTAAAAAAAGCATGTGTAATTACATGGAAGAATGCGCCGGTATAAGCTCCAACGCCCAATCCTAAAAACATATAACCTAACTGGGAAACGGTAGAATAAGCCAGCACTTTTTTAATATCTGTTTGTGCAACTGCAATAATAGCCGCCAGAAGAATTGTTGCCAAACCGATAACCGCAATTAAATGCATGGTAAAAGGAGCAAGCGTAAACAAAACGTTGGAACGAACGATCATGTAAATACCGGCTGTGACCATTGTTGCCGCGTGTATTAGAGCAGAAACTGGTGTCGGGCCAGCCATTGCATCCGGCAGCCAGGTAAATAGTGGTATTTGTGCTGATTTTCCAGTTGCGCCGATAAACAACAAAACAGTAATTAAAACCAGTGTTGGATCACCAAATTTTAGCGTTGCTGCCTTCAAAAAAACATCGCTAAAAGAAGCACTTCCGAAAGTGGCCATCATGACGAAAATAGCAATCAGGAAACCGAGATCGCCAATCCGGTTCATTACGAAAGCTTTTTTTGCTGCATCAGCATAGTTAGGATTAGTAAACCAAAAACCGATCAACAGATAAGAACAAAGCCCAACTCCTTCCCAACCTATAAATAAAATAACATAATTGGAGCCAAGAACCAAAAGCAACATAAAGAAGATGAACAGATTGAGGTAAGCAAAATACTTTCCGAAACCTTTATCATCGTGCATATAACCGACAGAATAAACATGGATTAGAAACCCAACGCCAGTGATAATCAGCAGCATTAATGAACTTAGCTGATCAACTAAAAAAGAGAAAGGAATACTTAATTTACCTGCTTTTATCCATTCAAAATAAGCAACATTGATTGGCTGACCTGAATTTTTTACCTCTAAAAACAGTATCACACTCAATGTAAAAGGAATTAAAACCAGCAAACTTGCCAGAAAACCGATTAGGTTTTTGGGCAAAGTATTGCGGCCTAAACCATTGATGATAAAACCGGCTAAAGGAAGTATGGGGATTAACCAAATATAGTTACTGATCATGAACGCGCTACGTTTTGACTTAAAAAATTTACCATTTCAACCGGTTCAATACATTAATATCTATCGTATTGGTATTGCGATAAATCATCACAATGATGGCCAATCCGACTGCTACTTCCGCTGCTGCCAAAGCCATTACGAAAAACACAAATACTTGTCCGGCTGCATCATTTCTGTAAATCGAAAAAACAGTTAATAGTAAGTTTACTGAGTTCAGCATCAATTCAATCGACATAAAAATAACGATCGCATTACGCCTGGTAAGTACTCCGATTACGCCAATAGAAAATATGATGGTGCTTAAAATGATATAGTGATTAAGCGGAATGGTTTGAATTGCGTTAGAGATATGTTCCATTATTGATTAGTCTTTTTTAGCAAGTAATACCGCACCAACCATCGCGGATAATAATAATATTGACGAAACTTCAAACGGTAGTAAAAACTGATGAAATAATACGTTACCAAGATTTTTTACCAACCCAAGATTTGGATCTTTCAGGATAACCATTTCCGAATTACCGGATATTTTTAATGATGCAATCAGCGTTACCAACAAACATCCGCCGCCAATTACGCCAATTACTTTCAGCAGATTTGACTTTACCGGTTCTGATTCTGTGTTCAGGTTCATCAACATTAAGGTGTATAAAAACAGCACCAGGATTGCACCCATATACACGATGAAATTTACAATTCCGAGAAACTGTGCATTCAGCAAAAAGTAATGAATAGTGAAAGTAAAAAACGTAAGAATGAGATAAAGTACACTGTGCACCGGATTTTTAGAAAAAATCACGAGCAGTGAAAAGAAAACCGATAAGAATGCGACGAAGTAAAATAGACTCATGTGCTGAAATAAAGTACCTTTGCTCCAGGCAAGAATGGAGGCAAAGGTAAAAAACTTATTGATTCAAGGGTGCTTCTACTAATTTGTCTTTCCCATAGATAAAATCTTTCCGCAAAAAATCAGATGGCACAATGTCGCCATCTAAATAAATTGCTTCTTTCGGACAAGCTTCTTCACACAATCCGCAGAAAATGCAACGCAACATATTGATTTCATAAACTGCTGCATATTTTTCTTCGCGATATAATTTCTCTTCTCCTGGCTGGCGTTCTCCTGCAATTATCGTAATCGCTTCGGCCGGGCAAGATAAAGCGCACAGACCACAAGCGGTACAGCGTTCTCTTCCTTCTTCATCTCTTTTTAAAGAGTGCAGGCCACGGTAATTTTCAGAAAATTCTCTTTTTTCTTCAGGATATTTTATCGTAACCGGCTTTCTTAGAAAATGCTTTATGGTGATCGAAAGTCCTTGAACAATTGCAGGCAAGTAAGCACGCTCCCAAAAGTTAAGTGGTTTTGCTTCAAGAACTTTCTTTTTATTGGTTAATGATTCCATTTAATCTTAATCGATTATTTAAAAATTGTAGCAAAAATGCCCGTTAAAACGATGTTGGCAATAGCAAGCGGAATTAAAACTTTCCAGCCCAAATCCATCAATTGATCATAGCGGAAGCGCGGAATTGTCCACCGAACCCACATGAAGAAAAAGATGAAGAAAATTATCTTGGCAAACAAAGCAACTACGCCAAGAATAGTTACGAGGTTTCCTGATAAGCCCAAATGGTGCATAAACGGAAAATTATATCCACCAAAATACAAAGTAGCCATTACTGCCGAAGAAATAAACATGTTGATATATTCTGCAAACAGGTAAAAACCCAATTTCATGGAAGAATATTCGGTGTGATAACCGCCAACTAACTCCGTTTCGCATTCTGGTAAATCAAAAGGACTGCGGTTGGTTTCTGCAAAGGCACAAATAATAAATATTAAAAACCCTAATGGCTGACGGAAAACATTCCAGGTAAACCAACCATTTGCCCAGAAACCATGTTGCTGTTGTGCAATTTCTTTCAGGCTCAAAGTTCCGGTTAACATTAGTAAAGCAATGATAGATAAACCCATTGCAATCTCGTAACTGATATTTTGTGATGCTGCGCGTATCGCTCCCAACAAAGAATATTTATTGTTGGATGCCCAGCCGCCAATCATGATGCCGTAAACACCTAAAGAAACTACGCCGAAAATGTATAGAATCCCTACATTAATATCAGTTACCTGCAAATCAATTACTCTTGAACCGATTGTTAATTGTTGCCCCCAAGGAATAACTGCCGAACCGATACAAGCTGTTAAAATTGCTAAAGAAGGCCCAACAATAAATAATAAACTGCTGGATTGTGTAGGAATAATTTCTTCCTTCATAAACATCTTGGCACCATCAGCCATCGGCTGAAAAATACCAAAAGGACCGGCACGGTTTGGGCCAATCCGATCTTGTAAAAATGCAGCTACTTTACGTTCGGCGTAAGTAGAATACATGGCTGTTATTAAACTGATGCCGAAAATAATGGCAACCAGCACAAATTTTTCTACAACTAATGATAATTCCATTTATAATCTGGTAAAACGTTCTAATTGTTCTTTGTTGGATTCCTGCAAAGCCAAATTCTTCTTTACAACCGGCAAAGGATGCAAAGAACCGTAATGATTTGAACTAATGACGGAAGTATTTGCCACATTGCGCGGGCCTTCAATTACCCAGTCTGCTGTTTTCTTTTGATCAAAACGGCAGGTGTTGCAGATAAATTCTTCTACTTCACCATAAACATCTTTGCGTCCGGTTACGCGCAATACATCGTCGCCTTTGTACCACAACGTTACTTTACCGCAACATTTATCGCAGTTACGGTGTGCTTCAACTGGTTTTGTAAACCAAACACGATTTTTAAAGCGAAAAGTTTTGTCGGTTAAAGCTCCAACCGGACAAACATCGATCACATTTCCGGAGAAATCATTATCAACTGCCTGATGAATATATGTTGAAATTTCAGAATGATCGCCGCGGTTCAAAATCCCATGGATGCGATGATCGGTAATCTGATCAGCCACAAAAACACAGCGGTAACATAAAATACAGCGCGTCATGTGCAACTGGATTTTATCACCAATATCAATCCGTTCAAACTGGCGGCGCTCAAATTCATAACGCGTTTTTGCTGCGCCGTGTTCATAACCTAAATCCTGTAAAGAGCATTCGCCAGCCTGATCGCAAATTGGGCAATCCAACGGATGGTTGATTAGTAGCATTTCTACAATACCTTTTCTGGCTTCGATCACTTCCGCAGAAGTAATATTTTGTACTTCCATGCCATCCATTACTGTAGTTCGGCAGGAGGCAACCAGTTTCGGCATCGGACGCGGATCTTTTTCTGAACCTTTGCTTACCTTAACCAAACACGTACGGCATTTACCACCACTACCCGATAATTTGGAATAGTAACACATGGCAGGCGGCACAATATCACCACCAATTTGCCTTGCGGCGTTGAGGATGGTTGTACCGGCACTTACTTCAACCGGTATCCCGTCTATATTAACTTTAACAAGTTGTTCTTCTGGCATTTTATCCAATCAAAAACTTAAATTCAAGTATTTATTTTGTGCGATAAAAGAAGCATTAATACTGATGCTTCTTTTACCACCTATTTTTTATACTGCAACAGGTTCTAGTTTTGGCAAAGGATCAGCATAATGTGCCAAACCATAATTCCGCTCTAAACTTACCCGAGGCTCGGTAACATGCCATTCAAATTCATCCCTAAAATGACGGATGGCACTGGCAACTGGCCACGCCGCTGCATCCCCTAACGGACAAATGGTGTTTCCTTCGATCTTTCTGGACACATCGACCAGCAAATCGATATCACTTAACTTTCCGTGTCCGTATTCTAAACGATGTAAAACTTTTTCCATCCAGCCTGTTCCTTCGCGGCAGGGCGAACATTGTCCGCAACTTTCATGGTGATAAAAGCGTGAAAAGTTCCAGGTATTTCTTACGATGCACTGATCTTCATCAAAAGCAATAAAACCGCCCGAACCCATCATTGAGCCGGTTGCAAAACCACCGTCCGAAAGTGATTCGTAACTCATCAGCCGTGCTTCCCCGTTAATTGTTTTAGTGATCAAATTTGCCGGTAAAATCGGAACAGAAGAACCCCCGGCAACCACAGCTTTCAAACGTTTGCCATTGGCTATGCCGCCGCAATATTCATCAGAATAAATAAATTCTTCAACCGGAACGCCCAGTTCAATTTCATAAATTCCGGGTTTTACGATATTTCCTGAAGCCGAAATTAGTTTCGTCCCCGTACTCCTGCCAATACCAATTTTTGCATATTCTTCTCCGCCATCCCGGATGATTGGCACAACTGCAGCTATTGATTCTACATTGTTTACAACTGTTGGGCAGCCCCACAATCCAGCAATAGCCGGAAAAGGAGGTTTAATACGCGGATTGCCACGCTTTCCTTCCAAAGATTCAATTAAAGCAGTTTCTTCACCGCAGATGTAAGCACCTCCGCCAGGCTGAACGTATAATTCCAGATCGTAACCAGTTCCTAATATATTTTTTCCGAGAAATCCTGCATTTCTGGCTTCGGCAATTGCTTTTTCCAGAATACGGATTTGCGGCATCATTTCACCACGAACGTAGATGTAAGAGGTTTTTGCGCCTAATGCAAAACTTCCGATGATCATTCCTTCAATCAACAAATGCGGAATTTTAGTCATTAAAAACCGGTCTTTAAATGTTCCCGGTTCAGATTCATCCGCATTGCAAACCAAATAACGCGGAACGCCTTCCGGTTTGGCCAAAAAACTCCATTTCATCCCCGTAGGAAAACCTGCACCGCCACGACCACGTAAGCCGGATTTTTTTACTTCCTCCACGATTTGTTCTGGCGAAAGTGTTTTCAAAGCTTTTTCTACAGCGGCATATCCGCCTTTAGAACGGTAAACATCAAATGTGTTGATGCCTTCTACGTCTATATGTTCGAGTAATAATTTTCGTCCCATAAAGCTGATTAATAGAATTTCACAGCAGTTTTAAAATATTTAAAATGATATATTACAGAATACCGAAGAATGTTTACGCACATCAAGCCTATAATCAAATTATAATGATCCCAATTTTTAGTCTATAAAAACAGTATGACCGAAACCAACAGTGCAATGTCCCAACCAATAACTGTAGTTTTTTTCATCTCAGTTATTCGCTTTTATGGTAAGATCACTAATCAATTGATCAACAGATGCTGGTGTTAAATTTTCAAAGAAAATATATTCCGGCCCAATTTGTAAAACCGGCCCAAAACCACAGGCAGCTAAACATTCTACACCACGCCAGCTAAACAATCCGTCAGGCGTTACTTCACCTTCTTTTACACGTAATTTTTGTTCGATATATTTGATAATTTTTTCTGCTCCAACCAAACAACAAGGCCCGGTGCGGCAAACTTCCAACATATATTTTCCTTGCGGACGTAAAAAATACATCGTGTAAAAAGAAGCGACTTCATAAACTTCAATCGGCTGAATATCCAAATAAGCAGCCACTTTATCCATTGCATCTACACTTAGCCAGCCAAATTCTGCCTGTACTACATGTAAAATTGGCAACAATGCTGCTTTAGAGTGTTCTGCCGGATATCGACTTACAATATCTATAAATTGCTGATACATCTGAGAAGTAAACTCGTGCACCACTACTGTTTCTTCAATTTTAAGCATCTAATTCTCCTGCAATAACGTTCAAACTACTCATGTTGATAATCGCATCTGATAGTAACATGCCTTGACTCATCGGCGCATACATTTGATAATTGATAAAACTCGGCCTCCGGAAATGCAAACGATAAGGCGCACGTCCACCATCATTGATCAAATAAAAACCTAACTCGCCATTGCCGCCTTCAACTGCATGATATACTTCTTTTACAGGGGTAATTATCTCGCCCATTACAATTTTAAAATGATAGATTAAAGCTTCCATATTATTATAAACTTCCTGTTTTGGAGGAAGATAATAATCAGGTATATCCGCATGAAAAACACCTTTTGGTTCTTTTTCAATCATTTTTAAAGCCTGATCGATCATCCGCATACTTTGTTTCATTTCCTCATTTCGCACCATAAACCGGCTATAAACATCGCCGTTTGTACCAACCGGGATTTCGAAATCAAAATCTTCATAAGAGCTGTATGGCTCCATTGCACGCACATCATAATCAACACCGGTTGCCCGTAATATTGGGCCGCTCCAACTATAGCTTAAAGCAGTTTCTGGATCTACAGGAGCAACACCTTTTGTACGGTCTATAAAAATACGGTTACGGTTAAAAAGAGATTCAAATTCTTTTAAAACCGGAGGAAAATCTGTTAAGAACTTGCGGATTTTTCGAAAAGCGATTTCATTAAAATCACGTTCAAAACCACCGATGCGGCCAATGTTGGTGGTTAAGCGTGAACCGCAAACTTCTTCATAAATTTCATAAATCGCTTCCCTATATTCCATCATATAAAGAAAACCGGTAAAAGCACCAGTATCCACGCCTAACACGCCGTTGCAGATCATATGATCAGAAATACGAGCCAGTTCCATCACAATTACCCGCAAGTAATCAACACGTTTTGGTGTTTTGATATCCAACAGTTTTTCTACCGTCATGTGCCAGCCCATGTTGTTGATAGGCGATGAGCAGTAGTTCATCCGATCTGTTAAAGGCGTGATCTGATAGAACGGGCGGTGTTCGGCAATTTTCTCAAAAGCACGATGGATGTATCCGATAGTAGAAACACCGCTAATAATCCGCTCGCCATCCATTTGCAGCACATTCTGAAATACACCATGTGTAGCAGGATGCGTTGGGCCAAGATTTAAAGTCGTTGGTGAATCTTGCGGATCATTATCCGTAAAAACAGGAAAGTTTTCCATTTAGTAAATGTTATCTTCCAAAAAAATAATCTTTTTTATCAACACGGTTCGGATCTTCCAATGGAAATTCTTTTCGCATCGGAAAAGCGGTCATGTCATCAACGTTCAAAATACGCCTTAAATCGGGATGCCCGTCAAACTCAATCCCATAATAATCATATGTTTCGCGTTCCATCCAGTTAGCACCATTCCAAAGTGTTGTTGCTGTTGGAATGTGCAAATTGTTTTCCGTTAAAAAAACTTTTACCCTGATCCGAATATTATTTACAAAACTATGCAGATGATAAACTACAGCAAATTGCTTTTCCCGATCCGGATAATGAACAGCTGTTAAATCAGTTAAATAATTAAATTGAAGTGTCGGATCAGTTTTAAGAAACGTTAATACTTCAGTGATTTGCTCAGGTGAAGTTTCAAAATTAGGTAAATCAGAAATTTCTGTAAGCAAGGAAACTTGTTCACCAAATTTTTGATTTAGTTGATTTATAACTTCATCTTTTAGTATTACACTCATTATTGAATTCCATATTTTGCCATCAATTCTTTATATTCTGGTGCTTCCCTTCTTCTTCCGCTCTCAGTTTGAACTAATTTTTGAATATTCATAAACCCATCTATTATACCTTCGGGCCTTGGCGGACAGCCCGGAACATATACATCAACAGGAATAATTTCATCTATGCCTTGCAAAACAGAATACGTATCAAAAATGCCTCCGCTGGACGCACAAGCACCAACTGCCATTACCCAACGCGGCTCTGCCATTTGCAAATAAACCTGACGTAAAACAGGCGCCATTTTTTTGGCAATCGTTCCCATAACCATTAATAAATCTGCCTGACGGGGAGAAAAACTTAACCTTTCTGCACCAAAACGTGCCAAATCATAATGAGAACCCATAGTTGCCATAAACTCGATCCCGCAACAAGAGGTTGCAAAAGGCAAAGGCCACAATGAATGCGAGCGGGCCATTCCAACGGCTTTATCTAATGAAGTAGCAAAAAAACCTGAACCTTCTACACCCGGAGGTGCTTCAACTAGCTTTATATCACTCATACTTGTTTAACGCAAAAAACTTATCTCGTTTTAAAAAAGATAAGTACAAATTTACAATAATAATTTTCCTGATTGTACTCTTTACAATGGCAGGTTTTATTTAGAATTATTCTTAAAAACTATTATTCATTAAAGATTGTAATGCTTCTTTTACCACCTTAAAATCAGTGTCTGTTTTAGGTTGATAAAAGAAGCATCAGACAAAACTTTGTGCTGATTTTTTTAATCCCAATCTAAAGCTTTTTTCTTGATGATGTAGATGAAACCCAAAAGCAAGGTCCCCATAAATATGAACATTTCAATCATTCCGTCTGAACCTAAATCACGAAAGTTGACTGCCCATGGATACATAAATATCACTTCAACATCAAAAAGAACAAATAATATAGCTACTAAAAAATACTTGATTGAAACTGGTGTCCGGGCATTTCCAATTACTTCTATCCCGGATTCAAAAGGCGTCAATTTGTCTTTGGTGCTTCTTTTAGGGCCTAATTTATGGGTTGCAAACATCGTGGTAAATACGAACCCTAATGCTACCACCATTTGAAAAACAATCGGAAGATAATTTACGGGCAGACTTTGTGTTTCCATAAGTTGGTATAATATTTTTCAAATATAAAAAAAGGCTTCTTTTAGAAGCCTTTTCAATTTTTCAAATAATCTTACTATTTGGTTTTGCCCTTTTTGTCGGTAAATGCTTTCGCTTGTTTGTTTGATGGATCTGCTTCCAAAGCTTTTGTAAAATTTTCTGAGGCTTTAGCTTCATTTTTCTCTTTGTACTCATAATAAGTACCCAAGTAAGCATATGCTTCTGATAAAAATGCTTTGTCTGCATCCGCAACTGTTCCTTTTGAAGTTACCAGTTGAATATATTGTTCATAATATGGTTTGGCATAACCTTGGGAAGTATTCCGGCTGGGTTCTTTAAGGTCATTTGCCCTTGCCTGGTAGAGCGCTACTGTTGCTACTGGCGCTGCTGCGTGGTGTTGTATATAGCTAAATGCAGAATCAGCCTTTACTAATAGAGAAGTATCGGCAACTGGTTTTGGTGTTGCTGTACTGTAATATTGCGCTTTGAAAGCATTAAGATAACTTACGCCTTCTTTTAAATAATCATTTAAAGTAGCCTGACGCGATTTAGTTATAAAAGTTTTGTAAGCGTCACCAGCTTCCAAATACTTCTTTTGGTTATATAAAGATTTGGCAATATCATCGTAAACTTCAACCTGCGCTGTGTCAAGGCTAAGGGCTTTTCGCAAACTATTAATACCTAAAGAATCTTGCCCTGATGCAACCTGTAAGCGGCCCAGATACAAATAATCTGTTGGGATTATTCTTTTCGGATCAGCCTGAGAGATGAATTTATTTAAAGCTTCCAGTCCTGCTGAATAATTCTTGTTCTCAAAAGCAGCATAGCCGGAATATCTGTAAACCAGCAAATTGTTCTTGGGGGCTAATCTTGCAATATCATTTGCCTCTTGCTCCAATGCTTTATAATCCTGTGCATATACTAAAAAGCTGGCATAATGCATCCTGGAATCAATAGACCGATCTGTTAAATCTAAATATTTCTTATAAAAATCCACAGCTTGCTTATATTTTTGATCTGCAACGGCTTGCGTACTGTTTCTACCCCATCTTAAATAGGTTTCTGCCAGTTCACGGTAAGCCGGGCCATAATTAGGGTCGATTGCTAATGCTTTACGATACTCTTTTTCAGAATCTTCATAATTGTTAGCTTGTTTCCAGATTACACCTGTGGCTACCACAGCACTTAGCATTTTTGGATTAATGGCCAAAGCCTGCGTATAGTTATCATAAGCCTGTGTGTTTTTAAGTTGAGAGCGGTAAGCATCACCCAAAGCTGCATACAATTCCGGGTTCTTGTCTTTCGGATTTGCTGCAACACCTCTTTGCAAAACCTGTATTGCTGCATTTGCATCGGGATTCGGAGGAAGCAGATAAGCCTTGCCAATATAAACATAAGGCTCATTGTCCTTTTTATCTGTAGCTGCAAGTGCTTTATCAAAGTTTGATTTAGCCGAAGCGGTATTTTTATCTAAACGATCTACAGCACCCAAACCAGCATAATTTAAAGCTGATTTAGCGTTCATACTAATGCCTTTATTAAAAGCAGCCTTTGCTGAGTCCGGATATTCTGTTTTAATATATAACCAACCCAGGTAAAAATAATTTTCGGCGTTGCTTGCTTGTGTCTGTGTTAAATTCTTTAACATCGACTCTGCTTTTTGATATTGCTCTGCATCTAATGCTTTTTTTGCATCAGCTAAACTTTGGGCAAAAACAGAACTGCCCATCATGGCCAAACCAGTAAAGGTTGTTACAATTTTATTAATCATCTTCATAGTTAAAATTCTAATTCTACTTAAAGTTCTTTTTTAATACTTATTTCTCTTGTTGGCATAGAAGCCGGTAATAAACCTGATCTCAAAACTATCTTTTGACCTCTTTCACTTTGCAAAAATGATGCAAAGCCCGTACCTAATCCTACTTTCCCTGTACAATCTACCACATAGATAGACCGTGTTAACGGATAGTGTTTTAGAGCAATTGTAGATTGCGATGGTTTAAAATAATTTTTTTCTGCTCCTTTTAAATTTTCATCTACAATACTAATAATCTTGATATTTTTTGTTGCATTCATATAATCAGAATCAGGTTCTATTAACCAGCTATAACTGATAAATCCAATTGAATCATCGTGTTCAGCAACATATTTAATTACTTCCTTACTGTTTTTAACAGCATAAATATTTTTTTGGTTTGAATCTTTAAAATCAAAAAAACTTTTTAAATAATTAAGAATGCTTGAGTTTGGATTATCAAAAACGAGGTTTTTAGTGTTTTTAGTATTTGCTGAAAACAGATTTTTCACATTTTGTAATGTCATTACTGTATCAGTAACATTCTTACCTACAATTAAAGTAACCGCATCGGTGGCTACTTTGCCAACCTTTGGAGGCAGGTTTCTGTTACTTAATAAAGTTATTTCACTTTTGTTCAAATCTCTACACATCACAGCAAATCGGGCTTTATTATTTAAAATTAAATCTAAAATTTTGTTTTCAGGTTGATAAATTACATTTGGCTTGGCATTAGTATAGAGTGATTTAAATACATACATTTCTTGATCTAAAATCGGAGAAATAGATTCATCAAATACAAAATTATAAGTACCAGACGTAAATTCGTCAGAACCATTAGCTGAACTACCTTTTTGATTACAAGAGGCAACAATGAATGACAGAATCAAAATACAGCTCAAAATACGTTTTATTTTCATTTTTTCGGGAATAATCTTGAAAAACGGATAATTGAATAAACTATAATGACTGATCCAAATATATAACGTTGTGTTGCCGGCATCCGCAACGGAAGCCGTTGCCAAAACATAATCATCAAGCCCAATCCGAAAAAACAAAGAAATGTGATTAAGCCTAAAATAAGGAGAAACCGCTCTTTGAGCGGTTTCTCCTTAAAATTAAATCTATCCGGCATAAAAATTACTGATCTCCGGAAAGGGTAAAGTTAACAGGCATAGTATAAGCTACACGAACAGGTTTACCGTTTTGGATACCAGGTGTCCAGTGTGGTGATTTGGATAAAACCCTTACAGCTTCCGGTCCGCAACCACCACCAATATCACGTAAAACTTTAATATCTGTTAATGAGCCATCTCTTTCCACTACGAAAGACAAAATAACTCTTCCCTGTGTATTATTTTCTTTTGCTACTGGCGGATAACGAATATTATTACTTAAGTATTTACCAAATGCAGCTTCACCCCCTGGAAATGCAGGCAACTTTTCTACTGCTGCAAAACTAACTGGTTCATTGCTTTCGACTACCTTTTGAGTAATTTCAGCTTTACCAACAGCTTCATCAATTCGAATTTCCTGGTTTGGATCACCTTTTTGGTCTTTCGGTCCGGGATCTTTTACTTCCAGTTCTTTTACCGTTGGTGGATCTTTTTCCTTAACTTCATTATCCGGTTTAACAACCGGAGGCGGAAAACGAACCTGATCTACTTTTGGTTTAGGAGGTTCAACTGTTGGAGGTGGCGGAGGTGGTTTTGTCATATCCACTGGTGGTGGCGGTTTCAAAATGACTTCTGTTATCTTCACTTTTTCATCTGCCTTTGGAATGTAGCCCTTGATTTTGTCAATTATAGTTGGTGTAGCAATTGCAACAACAAACAGTACACTTGCAATAATCAATGCACGTACAGATGTTCTTGAGTTTTCTTTACGGAGTACATATGCTCCATAAGCTTTGTTACGCCCAGCAAAAACAACATCAAGCCATTCCGGATTTAATATATCTAATCTTGCCATGGTTATTGTTTTTAATTGTTTATAGTAATGAATACTGCTTTTATCAGTATAAAATTAATAAAGTCCATCTCTTTTTAAAGATTCGACTTCATTACCAACGATATCTACAATAGCATATATTTGAATATTTGCTATTTTGAGTTCGTCTAATATATCAACCATATCTTTGTAGTTTGATTTATCAGAAGGCTTAATTAAAACAATCATTTCTTTACCCCCTGATTGCTCTTTAATACGTTTATAATTTTCAATTAAAGCTTTTCTAATGCCACTTTTACCATAATTTGTAATAATAGGTGCTACTTTTCCTGGTTCTCCTACAAAATACTCCAATTTATCTTTGCTGCCTAATAAGACAGACATCGTTCTGGAAGCAGGAACAGGTAACTGATCCTTCTTAATGTCATCTTTGTCAGGCATACCTAAATCCATTGCCTGTGGTTTAGCTAAGGTTGTAGTTAGCATAAAAAAGGTGATTAGCAAAAATGCCAAATCTACCATGGCTGTTAAATCAACACGGGTGGATGCCTTTTTACTTCTTACTTTTCCTCCGCTTTTCTTGCCACCCCCGGAGGTATCTAATTCTGCCATTTTTTATTTAATTTAATATTAGTTTGCAGCCCGCATTGAAGTTATCAAGCTGAATTTGTTTACTTTTTGCTTTTGTAAGATATCAATTACTTTCTTAATAACAGGATATTCTTCTTTGCTATCACCTTTAATGCTGATTCGTAAATCCTTATTAACTAACCGTTTTGCAGAAACACGAGCTTCTCTTACCCAATTAAATAACTGATTACTAACTGAGTCCGTTGGAATCCCGCCTTGCTTCAGTTCTTTGCGCTGATCAGGAGACAAGTCTAAAAATTGTTTCATATTTTCAATCGGAACACCAAAGGAAGGCAAGGTTTCAAAAACAGCTTTCTCAGCAGGGGTGAAAGTAATATTATACTTCTGCCCGACACTTTCTAAAGTCTGTCTGCGGATAGCTTCACCTTCCATACCAAAGAAAACTTTATTTTGGCCAATAGTTATCGTTGCTACGTCATCAGGAAGTTTGATGGTAACAGAAGAACCCGGAATATCTACCGGAACCAAGTCTTCTGTTTTAAATTTAGAGGTAAGAATGAAAAATGTAAGCAATAAGAAAGCCATATCGCACATCGCTGTCATGTCAATTGCGGTACTTTTTCTTTTTATATGTGCTCTTGGCATAATATTTTTTGATTAAAATATATCAATAGTTCAAACCAAAAATAAGAGTTTAGTAACTCTTATTTTTGTGAGAAGCAGCATAAGTTTGAACAATGCTGAATCCTGTTTCATCAATTGCATAAGTTAATGTGTCTATTTTAGAAGTAAAATAGTTGTATGCAATAACTGCTAACGTTGATGTAAAAATACCCAAAGCTGTATTGATCAAAGCTTCAGAAATACCTGTTGCCAATGCAGCCTGATTGGGAGCTCCTGATGTTGCCAATGCAGCAAACGCCCTAATCATACCTGTTACTGTACCCAATAAACCGGTTAAAGTTCCGATAGATACCAAAGTTGCAATGATCGTTAGGTTTTGCTCTAACATTGGCATTTCTAAAGATGTAGCTTCTTCAATATCTTTTTGGATAGCCAGGCATTTTTGATCAACATCCATATTGGTTTCCTGTTCCATTTCGCGGTATTTTTTCAAACCTGATTTAATTACGTTTGCTACCGATCCTTTTTGTTTATCGCACTCTGCGCTTGCAGCTTCAATATTACCAGAGCTTAAATTAGCTTGTACTTTCTTGATAAAAGCATCAACGTTTCCAGAACCAGCTGCTTTACCGATAACTACGAATCTTTCAATTGAAAAGATAATTACACATAACAAGAAGGTCATTAATACTGGCACAATTGGCCCTCCCCTGTGTACTGTTCCAAAATAATCTACCGGATCGCCGTGCTCTACATCGCCCCCTTTATAGTGACTGGGATCGCCTAAAACAAACATATAGATCAATATAGCTACAACAAATGCGATTGGGATTACTAATGATGCAAAAATGCTCGAAGAACCAGAGCCTTCTTTTGTTACTGTTGTTGGTTTTAGTGGAGTAGTTGCCATTGTTTAGGTTTTTTAGTTTAGTTAGATTTTAGTTTAGTAAATATAGGTTTTAATAATTGTATTTGTACAAATGCGATAACAAATTTAAAGTTTTTAGATAATTCAAAAAAAGATAAATGACATATTAACACTTTTTATTTAAAGACCAATAGCTGATAGAATTATAAGCCTTCCGAAATTGGTAAACTTTATCTATTTGCTTTTACAATTAAAACGAAAAAAATCAATTTATGCAAATGTTAAGTGTAAAATATACACATCTGCTATCCGCATAAAGATTTTTGCTTATCCGCCTGCAAGTTTTGCTTTATAATTATCCTCAAGCAACAGTTGGAGCACTTTATCCCTAAAATTTCCCTGAATCAATATTTCGCCCTCTTTTGCCGCGCCGCCTACGCCGCATTTAGTTTTCAGTTTTTTAGTCAGTTGTTCCAAATCCTCCGCTGTTCCTTTAAAATCACTGATGCGCGTTACCAATTTTCCACCGCCTTTCCTGTCAAGATAAATTTTAAGTTGCTGCTGTTGTGCCGGCAAAGTTTGTTCTACCAGGTTATTCTCGTCCTGATATTCAAAATCAGGGTCCGTAGAGTAAACAACACCGGAAACACTTTTATTTTTTTTACTCAAAGTATTCAATACTGTTTTTATGCCTATAAAATTGGTTTATCATAAAGAGCTATTTACAAAGATTAGCTAAACGCAATTATGCTTAATAAATTCTCTGTTTCAAACTTTTATTAAAATTCAATTTTAAGTCGATAAAAACAGCATGTCTTCAACAGAAAACAAATTCTGTCCCGGTGATCGAATTTATAAAAAATTTTTAATTTTGACGATCTGAGTGGACTGATTTGAATTGATTGCAACCACCTAAAAAAATCGCTAAAAAGTATTCTTTTTGTGTTGCAATTCAGATCAGCTATTTACACCTTAATTTTTTATAAAAATAGCTATGTCATATTTATTTACTTCCGAGTCTGTTTCGGAAGGGCATCCTGATAAAGTTGCAGACCAAATTTCTGACGCATTAATTGATAATTTCCTCGCCTTCGACCCTGATTCTAAAGTAGCCTGCGAAACTTTGGTAACTACCGGACAAGTAATTTTGGCCGGAGAAGTGAAATCCAAAGCGTATTTGGATGTGCAAAAAATTGCCCGCGACGTGATCAATAAAATTGGTTATACAAAAGGCGATTATATGTTTGATGGCAGTTCGTGCGGCGTTTTGTCAGCCATCCATGAGCAATCGCCGGATATTAATCAAGGTGTTGACCGGGAAGATAAACAGTTGCAAGGTGCAGGCGATCAGGGAATGATGTTTGGTTACGCCACCAGCGAAACAGAAAATTATATGCCGCTGACTTTGGATATTGCACATGCTTTATTAATTGAGCTGGCCGCTATCCGCAGAGAAAATAATGAAATTAAATACTTAAGACCGGATGCAAAATCGCAGGTTACACTGGAATATGACGACAACAATCAGCCCATCCGCATCGATGCCATTGTGATTTCTACACAGCACGATGATTTTGATGAAGAAAAAATTATGCTGAATAAAATCCGCGAAGATATGATCAACATTTTAATTCCGCGTGTTCAAGCAAAGTATCCTAAATATTCGCACTTTTTTAATGAAGAGATTAAATATCACATCAACCCAACCGGAAAATTTGTGATCGGCGGCCCGCACGGCGATACCGGTTTGACCGGCCGAAAAATTATTGTAGATACTTATGGCGGAAAAGGTGCGCATGGCGGTGGTGCTTTCTCGGGCAAAGATCCTTCAAAAGTGGATCGTTCTGCAGCTTATGCCACGCGCCATATCGCCAAAAACCTGGTTGCTGCCGGGGTTTGTACCGAAGTATTGGTTCAGGTTTCGTATGCGATCGGCGTGGCACAGCCGATGGGAATTTACATCAACACATACGGAACCGCTCAGGTTGATCTGCACGATGGCGAAATTGCAGCAAAAGTTTCCGATATTTTTGATATGACGCCTTACGCCATCGAAACCCGTTTTAAACTGCGCAATCCAATCTATTCTGAAACTGCTGCTTACGGCCATTTTGGTAAAGCTCCGCAAACGGTTACCAAATCATTTTTTACCCCAAACGGTGAAGAAACCAAAGTTGAAGTTGAACTTTTTACATGGGAAAAACTGGACTATATTGACCAGGTAAAAACAGCATTCGGTTTATAAGCAATGCTTCTTTTATCGGTATATTTTCATGAAGCTGAAAATCGTAAGCTTTATGAAATTTATTTTTCTTAATGAAATCCAGTCCTTTCCTGCAGCGTTTACTGCTGCTTTTTGCTTTTTTTAACATCTACATTATTTGGGGTTCCACTTATCTGGCCGTTGCTTTCGGACTAAAAGGTTTCCCGCCTTTTATTTTGGTTGGGCTGCGTTACATCGTAGCAGGTTTAATTTTGTTGGCTTATGCTAAAATAAAAAGCGAAAAACTACCTCCGCCGAGAATTATTTTTCGGAATGCATTGAGTGGAACATTGATGCTGGTTGGCGGGACCGGGATGATAGCCTGGGCAGAACAATATATCACTTCCGGGCAAGCCGCTATTTTGATCGCTACAGAACCTTTATGGTTTTTGTTGTTGGATCGAAAAAACTGGAAAACCTACTTCTCCAACAAATACATCATTTTGGGATTGGTCATTGGTTTTGGCGGGATTTTTCTGTTTTTGAAGTCGAACAATTTGCAAGTTAATCATTCTACCATTGGCCTTATTGCAACATTAGTTGTTTTAGTTAGTGCCGTTTTGTGGGTTTTAGGTTCATTGATCATTAATAATACAAAAAGTAGCAGCTCAATTGTGATGAACAGCAGCATTCAATTGCTTGCGGCGGCAGCAGTTAGCGGTGTTATTGCTTCTTTTACCGGAGAATTTTCTGGTTTCTCTATCACCAAAGTTCCTGTACAATCTTGGCTGGGGCTTTTATTTTTGATTGTTTTCGGTTCTTTAATTGCCTACATGTCCTTCGTCTGGCTGATTACTAAACGTCCTCCGGCCTTAATCAGCACGCATACTTATGTTAACCCGGTTGTGGCTGTGCTTTTAGGCTGGCTTTTTGCGCACGAAAGTTTGGTAAAAGAACAGTTAGCTGCACTCGTAATTATCCTTGTCGGCATCATATTGGTTAATGTCCCGGAATATCAAAAAGCAACAGCAACCTGATTTGTCTGCTTCTAAATTTTATTACTTTTATAACCATGCAATCAGAAGAAAATCCCTGGAAAATAAATCACGAAAAAAATATTTATGATAACCTCTGGATCAATGTAACGGAATTCCAGGTGATCAATCCTTCGGGAAACCCCGGAATTTATGGTAAAATCCATTTTAAAAATAAAGCAATCGGTATTTTAACGTTGGATGAAAACCGGAACACGTATCTGGTTGGCCAGTATCGTTTTCCATTAAACCAATATAGCTGGGAACTGCCGGAAGGCGGTGGACCGTTGGAAAGTTCTCCGTTGGATTCTGCCAAGCGTGAACTGCTGGAAGAAACAGGTTTGAAGGCTTCCAGCTGGACGGAAATCCTGCGCATGTATCTTTCCAATTCGGTTTGTGATGAAGAAGCAATCGTTTATCTCGCCCAAAACCTGGAACAATTTGCAGCCGAACCGGAAGAAACGGAGCAATTAATTATCAAGAAATTGCCTTTTGCAGAAGTTTATCAAATGGTTTGCCGCGGAGAAATTACCGATGCGATCACCGTTGCTGCCGTTTTGAAAGTGCATATTTTGCTGACAGAAAACCGATTACCCGTTTAAATCTGATGCTTCTTTTACCATGCAAAAACTGTTGAGCTATCTGTTAACGCCGCTGCATTACATCGCTTTTACTTTTTTTTTGCTGATTTTCCATCCGTTACAATGGATTGCTTTCCGGGTTTTCGGGTACAAAGCGCACAAGTTTGTGGTTGATATTTTAAATTTTTGTCTGGTTTCTACTTATTATTTGCTGGGAAATACCGTCAGTTTTAAAAATCAGTTTGATCTACCGCAAAACCAACCGATTATTTTTATCGCCAACCACCAAAGTTTGTACGATATTGCGCCGCTGATTTGGTTTTTGCGAAAGTATCAGGCCAAATTTATTTCCAAGATTGAGCTGGCCAAAGGAATTCCGTCTATTTCCTATAATTTGAAAAACGGCGGCGGCGCAAATATTAACCGAAAAGATCCACGGCAGGCAATTACCGAAATGTCAAAACTCGGTACAAGAATGAAAACCAACAATTGGTCGGCCGTGATTTTTCCGGAAGGAACGCGCTCAAAAGACGGCGTAATAAAGGATTTCCAGATTGGAGGCGTGGCAACTTTGCTCAAAAAATGTCCGGAAGCTTTATTAGTTCCAATCGTCATCCGCAATTCCTGGAAAATGGTTCGTTTTGGCACATTCCCGTTGGGAACTTTTCTGAATTTGGAATTTGAGGTTTTGGAGCCGATCAAACCGGAACAATCCGCAGAAATTTTGGTAAAACAATCAGAAACGGTGATAAAAGAAGCATTGGGAAAACCTGATTTGTTCTGATTTAACTGATCGGTAAAAAACTTCATCGGCAAAAAAACGCCATTCACCGGCTTTTCTTACGGATTTGCCTAATACACATTTTGCCGCCGCCGGATTAGTTTTTTCTTTGATTCATCAAACCGATAGTCATGAAAAACTTCATCAGCAACACCAATCCATTTATACTTCTTTTAGCACCTGTAATTTTGGCTTTACTGCTGGGCATTAATTATGAACTGGAACATTTACGCAGTATTCAATTTGCCAGCGCAGAAACCATTTCTTTATTTTCCGGCAAAATGAATTTGTTCCAAACCGTTTGCGAAGTGGTTAAGGAGCAGCTTTGGTAAGAATTTTAGGGTGATAAAAACAGCATTGGCATTAGTGTTTCTTTGGCATTAGTGTTTCTCAAGCCAATGCTTCCAATCGAGACCGACTTTATCCCAATTGTAAACCTTATAATTGACAGAACCATCTTTATTAAAACCAAAGAAATTGTGTTCAAGCCCAAAATAAGCATTGAAAGTAAAGTTCTTTTTTTTAAGCCTAATTGTTTCCAGCCGTAAAAAATTATTAAAAGGTGCACCATAGTCTTTAGTTCCGTACGCTATCAAAACCGGAATTTTGAGCTTTTGTAAATAATTGATCGGCGGAATAGAAAAGCTATAATTTGTTTTGTTGCTGTCACCTGTTTTTGTATCTGTGTTCTCCGGATCATTAACTGTTTTTTTGCCAATAAGTAAATTCTTCTTCCAGCTCAGATTCTTTTGCTGTACTGTCTTCGCGAAGATTTTCAATCATAGTTGCCATTCTTCCCATCGGGTCTCCACCAGAAAAAATTACATGAGTAACGTTTTTAGAAACCATTGCCAGCTTTGCCGCTATTGCCGACCCTGCTGAATGACCGGCGATCACAAATCTATTTTTAGCAACCCATGTTTGTTTTTTCAGATATTTGATAACTACGGCATCGCGCTCAACATAATAATCTAAATTATCATTGATAATAAATTTTTGAGAGAAGGCTTTAGTTACCGGATTTAGATAAGTATAATTTGGTTGTAGTTTAGTTTTCTCCAATACTAATGGAACACCGGGTTTGCTTATAATTGCCAGGTGATAATCAGCCAACATACTATCTGCTTTAAACGGAAAAACGCGATATGGCCCTTTTTCATCTAAAATAATAAGTGGTGTAGGCAATGACCCCTGAATAAAAAGGAAAATCGGCTTTACCTTTTGCCCTTCACCTTTTTTAGATAAAATTAATATATCAACCGTATCTTTTTGGTAGATGGTTTTAAGATGCCGGAAGCCAAAATCTTCCGGTTTTTTATTTTGTGCCGAAGTAAATTCTGCATAAAAACAAAAAATAGTCGATAAAAACAGCATCGAAACTTTCATAACTATCTAACCGGTTTTGGCACAATTGGCAAACTCTCATGTCCCGCATCATCCACAGATTGCACGGCAAAAAAATAATTATCTTTTGAGTAATCCATCGTTGCTTTGGTATCGGTTACAAATGTTTTGGTTTCCCAATACGGGCTGATGGTTTCGCGCATCAGCACATAATAACCGGCTGGTTTTTTTCCGGCTTTCGGTGCTTCCCATTTTAAATGTGTTTTGTTGGTGAGGCCGCTCGTGATGACGCCAACATTTTGCGGTTCGGCTGGTGCCAAAGCCAGGTTTGCCAGCACAGAAAGGTTCATCCGGGCAACTTTTTGGGTGTAATCATAATCGGCGAAATCAGGCAAATCGCCATAATCCACGCCGTTTTCTTTGCGGACATCCTGATGCTGGCGGTTAAAATCTTCGTTCATTTCTGTAAAACGGACAGCTGTAAAACCCATCTGCAAAAAAGGTGTCTGGTCGCCGCCGCGCAGAAAACGATCGCGGCGATAAATCATTTTTACATCCAATTGCGCTACATAACGCTCGCCGATTTCTTTGGTATATCTGGCCAATTGCCGCGACTGACTGTCATTTTCACCGCCATTACCAACCAATGAACTGATGGCGATACCGGCACGGCGCGCAGCCAAAGTATCTGTTCTGGAGGCAATTGCTGTAGAAGGAATGCCTTCGCTAAAAACCCGGATGCTGCGGTTATCTTTCAAGCCGGTTTCCATACCGTAGGTGTTGCCCACAATATCATTATTCAGCATGGCATCTACATTCCAGTTTTCGGCTTTGGCGCGTTTGGCCACATTAGTCGATCCGTTTAAACCCTGCTCCTCGCCTGCTACCGCCATAAAAATAATCGTGGCCGGAAACTTTTTGCTTGCCATCACGCGGCAAAGTTCCATCGATAAAGCCGTTCCGGAAGCATCATCAACCGCACCAGGTTCAACTGCATTGGCGTTCATAATATCGTTCACGCGGGAATCGTAATGACCGGAAACCATATAAATGCGTGTATCATTCGGGTCGGTTCCTTTCAAAGTAGCCAATACATTTTTCAAAACAGTTGGCTTATCAATCCGGCCGCCGACAGGTTGGGTAAACGTATCAAATTCCACTTTCATCCTTCCACCGGAAGCTTTGGCGTAGCTTTCCATTTCTGCTTTAATCCAGTTCCGGGCTGCGCCGATGCCGGTGGTTTTGCTGGTTGTATCGCTTAAAGTGTGACGGGATTTAAAACTGACCAATTTGCGAACAATGGTTTCGATATTTTTGGATGAAACTTCGTCCACCATATTACTGATCTGCGGGTCCTGGCGAATGATAGTAGTTTGGGCAAATGCAGAAATACTTATTGCTAATAAAAAAGTGCTGAGTATCGTTTTTTTCATGAGGTTATTTATTGTTGAAGAAATAATAGACAATGCTTCTTTTATCGGATAAAAATCATCATCAACTCAAATTAAAACTTAAAATATGGAAAAAGCTGTAACAAAGTTGTTAACCACAGGAAAAATATTTATTGGTTTAAAGAAAAACCCTTGTTGTGTATAATACTTCACAATGAGAAAAACTAATGCCGCGCAAAGAATTGTTAAAAGCAACTGTAGCTTTAAATTAAAGCACTGATTTTTATAGGATAAAAGCAGCACGATTCATGGTCATGCTGCTTTTTTTATAGGGTAAAAGAAGTATGATTTAGCCTGAATCATTATAGCTAATAATTTAATTTAATAAAAAGTTAATTGAAACAGTAGATTAGTTAATTTTTTATTCTCTACATTTATCAATACTATAAATTTTGTTAAAAGAATCTTAAAAGGAAAGGAGGAATTATATATGATGATATAATTAGGGTCTGCTGAAAAACTCAACAGACGAGATTTAATTTTAATTTTTGCAAATCAAAGAATGGCAGGAAAAGCTTTGGCAACCATTCTTTAATTTGCACCATGATTAGCGTTGCTGAAAAACC